>Ga0208621_1000082_pt1 | contig 29269 bp, 24 predicted proteins | sample CryBogCBH26May08_FD_184617 | JGI IMG/M metagenome (GOLD analysis project Ga0208621, IMG submission 184617) | Freshwater microbial communities from Crystal Bog, Wisconsin, USA - CBH26May08 (SPAdes) (version 2) | ecosystem: Environmental > Aquatic > Freshwater > Lake | place: Crystal Bog... | reverse complement strand
TTCATCTTCTAAACGTTTTGTTTTAGTGTGTATATTTTTTGAAATACTGTCAAATTTAATCTTACCAAGTTTGGGGTTATCATACAAAGAATTATAAAAGTATTCTTCAGTTGTCATCCCTATATTATCGGTAATCCCACCCAGATGAATACCCATTCTTTTCAATGTTTCATCTGTACTTTTCATTTGTGCAGTTGTTTCAGCCATTAGGGCTTCAGTCTTTGCTATCTGAGCATCTGTCTTTGCTATCTGAGCATCTGTCTTTGCCATTTGCTCATCTGTTTTAGCTTGCGAAACAGCTAACCCTGCTACCAATTCTTTCAATTCATTGTCTGTCATCATCTTCGTTTTCAAACAAATATACCCTTTATATAACCAATCCTCATTTAATTAAAAAGGCACCACCCTTTTCAGAGCAATGCCTTTTGTATTGGCTGTTATCAAAGTCCCTCCTTGAGAGGGATTTAGGAAGGCCTTTTAATATATCTTCAAATTCTCCGCTTCTATTTCCACAACGTCTCCCTTTTGTTTAAGAATAGCAACCCCGTTTTCTTTTGCAAAAGTTTCTAACTCCGGATAAAAAGAAAAGCTTGCAATACCAAGATAAATACTGTAGTTCTTAAAATCGGGATGTAGTATCCTAAAATTACCCACTTTTTTATCTATCAGTTTTCTTACATCATTTTCATGAGCTTTGTATTTACATTCTATCAAAGCTATACTATCACCATTGTACATTACAATATCATATTCATCTTCTAAACGTTTTGTTTTAGTGTGTATATTTTTTGAAATACTGTCAAATTTAATCTTACCAAGTTTGGGGTTATCATACAAAGAATTATAAAAATATTCTTCAGTTGTCATCCCTATATTATCGGTAATCCCACCCAAATGAATACCCATTCTTTTTAAGGTTTCGTCTGTTCGGTTCATCTGCGCTTCTGTTTCAGCATGTAGTTTAGCATTTTCAGATTGTAGTTTTTCAAATGCTTTTATATTCTCTGCATTGGAAACTGCCAAACTTGCTACCAATTCTTTCAGTTCATTATCGGTCATCTTCTTTGCTTTCAAACAAATATACCCTTTATATTACCAATCCTCATTTAAAACAAAAAAAGCACACCCCTTTCCAAAGTACTGCGCTTGTATTTTTATTACTCCCTCCTTCGGAGGGTTGGGGAGGCTATTTATACCATTTAAAACAAAAAGGCACCACCCTTTTCAGAGTAGTGCCTTTTGTATTGGCTGTTATCAAAGTCCCTCCTTCGGGGGGGACAAAAACTATTTACAATTACTTGGATATTCTGCATTTATAAACCATTGAGATGCAAAGTTTGCATTTATTCTACATTGAACAGGTTTTTTCAAAATGTTAATCCGTTTATATTTTACGTTGATTAAAAAAGAAGAGTTTTCTTGATTATCTGCTATCAAATTTGATAAACACATACGATTAATTATTTCTTGAAACTCATTATAGTCAGCTCCAAAAAAGGTTTGCGTTTCTTGTCTAAAATAAATTTGATTTAACTGCGGAAATATAATTTGTCTCAAGTTTTGAATATCATTATTTCTAAATGAAACAACATCATATAGGGTGGCATAATGCACAAAACATCTACTATTTATTTTATAAACCAATTTCAATTCTTTCAAATTTGGTCGTGGATATGTTCTTTGAGTACCATAACAAGGTATGTAAGCAATTTTTTCTTCTAAGAAAAAATCATTGAAATTGAATTCTTCTAATCCAAATGTTCTATTATTAATGGGTACTTGCACTCCAAAAGTATCAATTGCTGGACCTGTTGGATATTTCCAAGCAATATTTAACTTAGATGGATGAAGAATAGAACCATAAGTTCTTGCGTAACGTGTCATATATTTATTCGTTAATATGAAATTATTATAAAACCATCTTCCCCATTCCCACCATTACTTAAACCGCCTTTACTTTTTGATGATGGATATACTGGTATATATGATACAGGAATGTAAGACCTAAATTGTGTAGAAGAATTATAAGGATAATTATAATCAGAATTACCACCATCTATCCCATTTTGACCATTTGAACCATTATAACTAAATAAATAATGCTGCCAATTCGATCCAACACCACCCGCAGAACCACCTAAACCCGCTTTACCTCCAATTGCTACTACTGTATCAAAAATAGAATTTTCACCATTTAGCCCATCTGATCCAGAATTACCAGCACCCGTAAAATTATTAGAATTATAAAATGCCCCTCCTCCATTATTTGCGCCACCTCCAACACCACCAGTCCCAATATACAAATTGTATATCTTATTTGGAGTAACATTTAAATTAACCTTTCTATATCCTCCGCCACCTCCATTACCACCAGTGCCACCTGATCCGCATAAATTACCTTGACAAAACCCAGTTCCGTCCATACCACTGCCGCCGCCTGCTGCCCACATTTCTAAAGTAATTTGAGTTATATTATTTGGACATATCCAAGTTGTTGAACCTGGAACTGAAAATATTGCTTTATTACCTTGAAGTGGTTGAGGTGAAGTACTTGTTGTTGTTGAATTAATTGTAGATTTCCAACTATTCCCATCATAAAACCATATTCCATTTATACTATCAGTTTGATATACCAATAATCCCGTGGCAGGTCTTTTAATATTATTTCTCTGAGCCATTGTCATTCTTGGTATCAAAATACCTCTCGTAGTATCTGTTATATCTAATGCAGCACTAGATTCAGGAACTGTTGTACCGATACCAATATTCTGTCCCTTGTTATAAAAGTTGCTATCCGAAACTACCCAACTACTACCATTCCAATAGGGCACAGAACCAGCATTATTACTATTTTGCAAAAATCCTGTTGCACCTCGCACATTACCTGCATTTAATACTATTCCCGTATTTAAGGTTACATACAAACTATCTCCTATTACTTTGGTATTTCTTACACTTACACCACTATCTCCTTTTGCACCTTGTATACCCTGCAATCCAATATCACCTTTATCTCCTTTCAAACCCTGAATACCTTGTGGTCCAGCTGCACCGGTTAACCCCTGAGGTCCCTGTGCCCCGGTTGCTCCCGTCAAACCTGTTGAACCTGTTAAACCTTGAACCCCCTGAGCTCCTCTCACATATCCTGCTGTATAGGTTTTACCAGTACTTAAAGTAATTTTCAAACTATCTCCAACTACAGCCGTATTTCTTACACTTACACCACTATCTCCTTTCACACCCTGTATACCTTGAGCACCAGTTGCTCCCGTCAAACCTGTTGAACCTGTTGAACCTTGAACCCCTTGAACTCCTTGAACCCCTTGAACCCCCTGAGCTCCTCTCACATATCCTGCTGTATAGGTTTTACCAGTGCTTAAAGTAATTTTCAAACTATCTCCAACTACAGTCGTACTTCTTACACTCACTCCACTATCACCTTTCACACCCTGTAAACCCTGTATACCTTGTGCACCAGCTGCTCCCGTCAAACCTGTTGAACCTATTGAACCTTGAACTCCTTGAACCCCCTGAGCTCCTCTTACATATCCTGCTGTATAAGTCTTACCAGTACTTAAAGTAATTTTCAAACTATCTCCAACTACAGCCGTACTTCTTACACTCACTCCACTATCACCTTTCACTCCTTGTATACCTTGCGCTCCAGTTGCTCCGGTCAAACCTGTTGAACCTGTTAAACCTTGAACTCCTTGAACACCTTGAATGCCCTGAACACCCTGTGCTCCTCTTACATAACCAGCATTATTGGTTTTACCTGTATTTAAGGTAATAAACAAACTATCACCAATCACGACAGCACTTCTTACACTCACTCCACTATCACCTTTCACCCCTTGTATACCTTGTATTCCCTGTGCACCAGTTGCTCCAGTCAAACCTGTTGAACCTTGAACCCCTTGAACCCCCTGAGCTCCTCGTACATAACCTGCTGTAACAGTCTTTCCTGTACTCAAAGTAATATATAAACTATCTCCAGTTACTTTAGTTGATCGAATACTTACCCCGCTATCACCTTTTACACCTTGTATACCTTGTGCTCCAGTCAAACCTTGTATTCCCTGTGGTCCTGTTGCTCCTGTTAATCCCTGTATACCCTGAGGTCCAGCAGAACCTGTTAAACCTTGAACTCCTTGAACCCCTTGAGCTCCAGTTGCACCTTGAGGTCCTACCAATGATTTACCTGCCCCCCAATTACCATTTGTTTTAGGTCCAAATAAGGAGTATGTATTAGTATTCAGATAAAAATCACCATTATCTCCAATCACAGTAGAGGGGTCTGTTCCCCCTGCCATAAAAGTAGAAGATCCACTTTTACCTGCATAAAAAGCATAAGGGACACTCCAGAATTGGGTAGTTCCCATATCCTGATAGTTATTACTCGCCACCCAGCTTGGGTTTGGGATAGAAGGTGCTACAGCTACCTTCAAATTATAAAAATACGGTCCACTACTCCAGAGTATATTACTGAAACTGACAGCAGTTCCACCTGTTTTAGTACCATTCCCCACTACAATTGTAAATACTCCATCAGCGTTGGTAGTGGTTACAAAAATTTCTTGCCAAACAGCAGTACCAGTGGCTGTTGTTTGCAATACCTGATCCTGTATGTATACAGTACGAGATTTGGCTACATTACCTGTGAGGTCTTTTGCTACCGCCTGAAAAGTAATTCCCTGAGGGGCTTGTGCATGTATCATTGCAACAATACCCAATAATAATAAGGTCAAAAACGACTTAGTATATTTCATAAAAACAATAATTAATAATGATTAGTTTCCTTTAATAACTTTAAATACCGAGGTGGTATTATTTTCTGATACAATCCTGATTATGTAAAAACCAATACCCAACTTTTCAAAAGAAATGGTCTTACCAAATGCCAGTTGGTCCATAGTACCAGTAGTATGGTATACAATCTGTCCAAAATTATTACAGATACTCAAAGTATACTTTTGTTTGTAATCTACTTTTCCCTTAGCAACAATGGTTGTAAAACTGTTGATGGGATTAGGATAACAACTATATGAAATTGTACTTACAGGTTCTTCAATTACTTTACAGTTATCGCTGAATTCTCCCTTGATACTATCCTTAGCATACAACGTATTTACCCCATTGGAGACAGTAAAACATTTACCTCCATTTACAATCATAGGTCCTGTGTAACTTGTTACACTTCGTTCACTACTTACAATTCCTCCAAAAGAAAACGAAGTACTTAGTTGTCCAAAACAAGTGCAACCTATCAGCAAAAAGAAACTTGTTAGTGTACAAAATTTATTTTGGAACATAAACATACTCATAGGTTTGGGAGTTTACAGTATATTCAACATCTATTAGATTAGAACTGATAGATTTAATTACAAAATCAGTTGTTGAATTAGGAGGGTTGGAATTAGTAGTAATTTCTTTTAATAATACAGAACTACCAATATTAAATGTGCCAGTATAACCATCTGAATCTAACCATGTACCATCACTTTTATATGTTTTGGTGTAAGCGAGTTCAGCTGCATTTAATGTTTGTTCAGTACCATTCAATATAAACTTACTGAATTTCCATGTCTTGGTATTTCCACCACAAAGGTTGTTTTTCAATACAGTGATAGGGTCAGGAGTACTACTTTTTGAGCAGGACATAAAAAACATGGTAAATGATATCATTAAGATACCCAACAGATAAAATAATCTCATAAAAATAATTTGCCTACTCTTTCCGTTTTCGGCATTCCGGTTTTGTTATTAGATAGTATAATAAAAATAACGTGGGCTAATTCCCTTGCTTGTATCAGAGGTCCGACCAAGAACCTTGTTCTTCCAAATGGGGGTACCAATAGCTAGTATTATAACTGATCCTTACGTACAATGCCTTTGGTAATGTTTAAATTTAAAAGTAGCTTTTTTCATTGCGTTAATTTCGATGGGCAAAATTGAGTTAATAGATCGGGCTTATCCAACCGAATTGCCGATAATTTATCTGTTTTGCTGATAGTTTATCTGTAATTTGTTTATTTTTACTACCTTTATAAAATTATGAATACAACTAGAGATTTATCGACTAAGCTTAAAATGCTTCGAGAAGTACACGATTACACACAGGATTATGTGGCAGGTGTTTTGGAGATTTCACAAAATACTTATAGCCTATTAGAAAAGGGGGAAACAAAAATTACGATAGATAGGTTAATACAATTGGCTAGATTGTACAAAATGGAATTGGTTGATTTATTGAAAACAAATGATCAAACTTATGTTAACAACGTAAGTAATAGCAGTATAAACTCAGACAATATAAACATAAACAACAATATAAAAGAGGAAGAAAGAGAGATCTATAAAAAAACGATAGACAGGTTAGAAACAGAAGTCACCAAATTGCTTAACCTTATAGAAAAACTAACTGCCAAATTGCAGTAACAAATATTTTCTAGTGGTTGCTGTCTCACCAACTCACCAAATATATTATGAATATTTTTTGGTCACTGTATCGTCCTAAAATAAATTTACACTATTTTTAAACAATCCCGATAGTAATTTCAGCAGCAAATCCATAAATACCTACTTTTTACCTTTATTCCGCCACCTACGGGGCTTCAAAATCATACCTAACCCATTTTCTACCAATAGTCCGTACCTACGGCACTTAATAAAACGGAAAATAAAATAGTCCCCCAAGTCCCCAAAGCCCCTTGTATTTTACTGACTCCCCTTCAGGGGTTGGGGGTAAAAAAAGAGCCCGCAGAAAAATCCGCAGGCTGTATAAGTCATACTCCGATCCATGAAGTACAACAAACTCTTTTTGGCATTTATTTTTAAATCAGCAAATTTGTATTCTCCCCACTCCTATCTACCGTCTCCTATCTCCTTGTATTAATTTGTGCCTTGTATCGTTCTCCTCGTTGCCTCCTTGCCTCTTGCCTCCTTGCCTTGTATTACTTTGTGCCTATGTGCCTCGTTGCCTTGTATTACTTTGTGCCTATGTGCCTCGTTGCCTTTGTGCCTTGTATTTGTTCTCCTCTTTGCCTCCTTGCCTCCTTGCCTTGTATTTGCTGTTCAAATCCCCCCTTCGGGGGTGGGGGGGCCTACCTCACCATCCCAAAATTCTCCACCAACGGATTACCACTCACCACCACTAGGTTCTTACTGGCTACCACCAACCCATTCACTATTAGGTTAGCCATATACTCATTAGGCTCTATCCCCAGTATTTCATAGCTGCCATCAGGATTAGCATATACCACTCTTTTTCTGCCATTAAGTAGCGGCTTAAATTCTATCTTCGATCCCTTCGGTATATCCCCACTAATCTTGGTTTTCTTAGCATCATTACGCAATCTTGCAGTCACAGTTGATATAATGTACTCATCCATCTTAGCCTGAGATATGGGTTTCTGTATAGTTTTTCCTATTTTACAGATACTCACCAGCTCAGTCCAGTATTCATTAATTACCAGATGATTAGTTTCTACAAGCCTCTTGCGTTCATTTAGCTTACTGGTTTGCGATACATTATCTACATCCAGACTATTCATCAATGCCACCAATGCAGCAAGTTTAGCAGGCGTAAATCCACTAACAGTCAATAAAAGAATATTATCCCCCGCAATTTTAGTCACTAATTTCAGACCAGATACCACTCCTTCTATGTCCCCAGAGTTGTTGGCAACTCTTACAGAATGAAATCCAAAATCAGCAGCACCTACTTTTAGGTTCTTAGTAAGAGATACATAACCCTCCAGATAATTCATCTCATTACTTACTTGATTCTGATTGGTATAAATCCTCCTGGTAATAAGCTTCAGCTCTCCTATTAGCTGTACCGGATTAATCAATGCTTCTATATTCTTTTTATCCAGTTGTACTTTAGCCAGATAAGCTGCATCATACTTAGGTGAAAAATTGGTGAAATCTTCATAATCAATCGCTAGCGAATTAGTCACGGTAGCACCAAACGTTGGCAATTCTCCCACTTTTACTCTTGCAATAATTTTAATGTAAGGCATAATCTTTAAATTTAAAATTGTCCAGAACCCGTTCATAGCCGCTTAATAAAGCAGACTATAAACATGAATAAATTAATTTTCAGAAAACCATCAAAGTGTAGGTCAATAAATAAGATTACAATCAGGTAATCAATTACTGTATGGGGAATATAAATCTACTAAAAGGTATAAAAGCAATCTAAAGCATACTTAAATCTAATCTAAAGTCATGGGGCAATAATTCCTTCGAGATAACCAACCCTGATCCCGCGACAAGCTTTCTTGGTTCCGAGATAGTGATACTTGGTTCAGAGATACGAAAAAATGTTTCCGAGATAACCTTTCTTGGTTTCAAGACAGTAAACCTTGTTCTCGAGATAACTTTTCTTGGTTCCGAGACAGTGGTTCTTGGTCCCGAGATAAAGAAAAATGTTCTCAGATGCGTCTACCTTGGCTTCAAGACAGTAGTTCTTGGTTCCGAGATAGTGATACTTGGTTCCGAGATAGTGATACTTGGTTCCGAGATAGTGGTTCTTGGTCTCAAGACAACCATCACTTTCCGCAAATTACAGTTGATTTTCCGCTCATTAGTATACCCTCCACGAAAATTTAGAAATCTACCTAATAGAATTGTAGCTATTGTTTCACCAGCTGCTCCCAAATAGTAAATGTTTATTAAACCTTCTTCAATGGTGGGCTCTTCCTTAGCACATTGTAGCAAAAATAAAAGGAGAACAAGAGCCTGTTCCTTTAGTTATTGTAGTTGTCTGTCTCTAATCATAGACTGAATTTCAAGTTGGCATTAAGTACAGTACAAATATTCTAAAGGAATTCATGGAATTGAAAAGCAGAATATTCAAACGGCTAAACCAAATCGCCCAACAAACCTACACTATAACTTTGGATATATTGCAACATTCCAACTATCTTTTTTAAAAAATTAGTTTGGATGGCTTAAGACTACCTTTGCGGCTTTTCGAAAAATAGTAGCCCCATTTTAATTACACTTTCAAGCCAATATCTTAATAATAAGGTAGCCTCTTATTTATACATTTTGGCTACTTCTTTTACGATGGCTTCCATCTCCTGATCATCGCCAAGGGGATCGTAATCTTGTTTTAAATTGTTGCCAAATACCACTGCAACTGTTTGCCAGAAAGCTGCTGTAAACCAGCCTTTGTATTCTTCAATTATCTCGTAGCAATTATTGCCGGTTTCTCGGTAAATAAGTTTCATGAGTACTTTGCCTTGATATGTAGACAAATTTGTAATACGATCGGCAAATTCCTTTTTAAGTTCTTTCTCACGAGAATGAATAATTGCCTTACGCTTTTTTTTATCAGATACTCCTGCTAGACGTGCATTGATATCGTTGATTATTTTAGAGGCAGAAATAGCATAAGGATAAGTAACATAGACTGCATTGCGAAGTCTTGTCCATGCTTCTTTTCTTTTGAGCATTTCTCTTGTAATTCGAGTACGAGAGTATAGCCAAATAGGTGGTAAGGCCGCTGCTTCTAATGTATCTCCATCATTAGTAACTATTGCATGTACTTTTATTGTATCAAACACACCACGTTGAGCATAACTTGCGTTTGCCATAATGATGGATGCAAACAAGCTAAGAACAATGATAATATGATGATGGGTGACCTTCATTACTACGAAAATAAAGGAAAAATCAGCTAATTAGCTGATTTGCTAATTAGCTGATAAATACTATAACTCAAATTTGAGAATTTAAGACCAATAGTGATGCAGCGTAAGAACCCTTTGTACCCAATTTATTTCCTACTATCTAGTTTTATACGTTGAATAAGGGATAATATCATACCTAGAAACATAACAACTACTCCCATCCATAACAAATTGATCATTGGGAACTCAATTACTTTCAGGGTAACAAGATTGGTTAGTGCTTTACTTTCTTTGACGCCTAACTCAATTGAACCTTGTCTCCAATCATTCATTTTATTAAACTTCAACACTAGATTCTGAGCCAATACTGTATCGGTAATAAGTTTCATATTGTTGTTCTTAATCCCAATTCCAGGATAAGCAGGAAACTTTCGACCGTCCTTAGTAATAACAGTCATGTTTAAAATAATAGCTGAATCGCCTTTTGCAATTTTTACAGGTATATCTGTTGGATTTAGCTTAATATTATTCAATACCATCATTCCATTGCTATAGAATGAGGTATCTCCTACTTTCATTGGAACATTACGGAAAGTAGCTGTATCATCTTTTTTATTCTCTTCGAAAGCGGATATATACACAAACACATCTCTATCCCAATAATGTTTAGAAGCAGGATTAGCTGCGAAACCTTCCATTCCCTTGTTGTTTTTGGCAATATCAGGGTAAACGGAGAATGTTTCTCTGGAATGTTTTTTTCTAAAGTCTATCTGGAAGAATCGTTTTCTTTCGTAAGTATTGAAAGTATCTTTAACGTAGCATACCATGTACTTACCCATATCGATTGGAACGCCTTTGAATAGAGTAACATTCTCGGCGGGATCTTCCATTTTACTCTTCTGGAACACAGCTATACCTGTAACATTGTTACTTAATATAGTTTTTTTAGAAGCAGATATTAATATTCCCAAAAGCACCATACCAAAGCCTACGTGAGCAATAGAAGCACCTGCAAGGCGGATGCTCCCTTTAAGTATACCGAAAATGTAATTTGCATTTGCTACAATAGCATAAACTGCAGCAAAAATGGCAACATGAATAGCAATAAGGAACCCAATACCATGTTTATCATAATTTATATTTCCTTTTATACTTATAAATGCAGCCAATGCAATAGATAATACCGTGGAGCGGAATATTTTCTTTCCAAAATAACGATCATCCGTATTTTTATATTTAAGGTACTGAGTAACTGCTGTAAGAATACCAATTATTATAGCTATAAATACCTGAATACGATTGTATTCGAATTCTCTTTCTTCTGGAGGTGCAATATTCTGGTTAAATAATTTATTGTAAATAGGAACTGAAGTTTTAGCTATAATAATAATTCCTGCAAGGAAAAAGATCATAGAAGCAATAAACATCCAGAACTCTCTACTATAATTACTTTCTTCTTTTGTATTTGCAGGAGCATGCTCCTTTAAAAGCAATGATAGCCAAACAAAAGAGCTAACCATAGAAATTAAAGTGAATACAGGGTAGTAGAAACTTAGTATGTTCAATAGTAAGAATGCTCCTAATATGTATAGTTGCATATTCTTTTTGCTGGTAGCTAAGATGGTAGGTACCCATACAAATACATTGAGGAACAAGTACAACTGCAAGTTCATACCTGACTCGGTAAAGGCATGAACTGAAGTATCGCCCAAGATTCCGCTACGGGTAAGAAAGGTAGAATATAGTACCAGACAGAAAGAAAAAATATAGAACATGTAAGTACTCCGTAAGGAATAACCGGTGTTTTTGTACACCAAGTTAGTATGTAAGCCAGCAATCATGACTAACCAAGGAACGAGGGAAGCATTTTCTACTGGATCCCAAGCCCAGTAACCACCAAAGGATAAGCTTTCGTAGGCCCATGCACCACCCATCATAATACCTAAACCAAGAATTGCGCCGGAGAAAACCGCCCAAGGTAAAGCCGGTTTAATCCAATCTTTAGATTTCTGCATCATACCTGCTATAGCAAAAGCGAAAGGAACAATTGTAGAAGCAAAGCCCAGGAATAATACAGGAGGATGAATTACCATCCAATAATTCTGTAGTAGAACATTCAGATCATTGCCTTCGAAAACGCGTGGGTATTGCAAATAATCAGGATTGGAGAAAATAGGCATCTGCGGCATTTGCTGTCTCCAAAGAATAAAGGGGTTGGTACCAATATTATGTCCCCACAGATAAACGCCTACTACCATTGTAGCCAATGCAAACTGAGCAAAGGAGATTATGAACATTACCGGAGCTTCGAACTTTTTGCTTTTACTGATAATTATCCAGCCTAAGATACAATGCCAGAAAGACCATAAAAGGAAACTACCTTCGGAACCTTCCCAGAAGCAAGCCAGAATATAGCGAAGCTGAAGACTACGCGAAGAGTGATTCCAAGCATAGTAATATTCATGATAGTGATTGGATATAATGTAGTATAGTACACCAAATACAGCGAAAATAGATATTGTTTCTAAAAAGAAGAAAATACGGGCAAACCGCAACCATTTCTTTACCTCAACAGCATCGTTTTGTTTGAAATGAACTATTAAATAAAAGATTGTTGCCAATAAAGATGCCACCACAGAAAGTAGTCCGAAGAAGTGCCCTACCTGTCCAGGAAGTAAGTGTTCGCCATTGTATATCATGGAAGAAAAGTCTTAAAGTGTATCTACAATATAGTTTTTAAAAAGAACTGTATATTAAAGGTCGCCTTGTTTAAGCGCGTTAGGATTATCTTTATATTTAGAAGGGCATTTAAGTAGAATATCGCGGCATTCAAAATGATCGCCTTGCATTTTACCACCCAACACTATTCTTTCGCTTTTTTCCATATCAGTTGGTTTGGTATTATGGTAAACAACTTTAACGGTGTTTCCAAGTGTATCTAAAGCAGTAAAAGTAAGATAGTTAGGATCTTTAACTGCATCGTATACCAAAGAGTTTTTATCGAGTTTAGCTACCAGCTTAACGAACTTACCTTGTTTTTGACGAGCAGAAACGACCGTTTCATAGGTAGTAAGATTTCCAGTGTAGCTAATAAGTATAGTAATTGCGCCAGCGATTAAAACAAGCAATATAATATGCGTCTTCTTCATTTATTTTAAATATTAAAGGAGCAAATGTATTATAAAGGGAGGAAGAAAACGATTACAATTTTCATGAATATCGGATATAATAAACATGCAATATAAATAATAGAAAAAGGTCAAACATATGTTTGACCTTTTTCTATTATTTATAACAAAATTAAAATAGTATTATGATTGAAGTGAAGCTGTATTTAATTTCTTTCTTAACATAAATGTACCAACAACAATCCCAGCTACTACTAAAATAATAACATTAGTATCAATAGGAAGACCAACAGAGTCAGTAGAATCTGGATCAACAGCACCACCAGTAGAATTTACGGCCCCCCCCGCACAAGAAGGATCCATTGGATCAGCACACTGTGCAAACAATGCTATATTGCTAAAAGCTAATAAAAAAAATACTACTAAAAATATTTTAAATGACTTTTTCATATAATGATGTAAATAATTTAGTTCTTTGAATTGTTGCTTAATAATGAAATACCAATGCAAATATATTGGTATTTTATTTAAATTGTAATAAAACGAAAAAAAATTATCTTTAATTATATGTAAACAAAAATTATGCTACCAAATCTTAATCCGATCAGTTTCAGACTTATACATTTTATCGCCTGGTAAGACATTAAATGCTTTATACCATGCATCCATATTGGTAACAGGACCGTTGCAACGATATTTACCAGGAGAATGTGGGTCTGTCATAATTAACTGAGCAGCAAACTCTGGTAATATATTGCTTCTCCAAACCTGAGCCCAACTTAAAAAGAATCTTTGATCTGGAGTAAATCCGTCTATTTTGGTATCGCTTTTACCCTGTTCTGTTTTCTTAAATGCTTCGTAGGCAATATTGATACCACCTAAATCAGCAAGGTTCTCCCCTACGGTAAGTTCTCCATTTACATGAAGACTATCGTTAACAGTAAAGCCATTAAACTGCTCAATTACTTTCTGAGCTCTATCAGTAAACTTGGTATTATCTTCTTCAGTCCACCAGTCCTTAAGGTTACCATCGGCACCATACAAACGACCTTCATCATCGAAACCATGGGTTAATTCGTGACCAATTACGGCAGCAATACCACCGTAGTTTACTGCATCATCAGCAGCAAAGTCGAAGAATGGGAACTGTAAAATACCTGCGGGGAACACAATCTCATTGTTTGCTGGATTATAGTAAGCATTAACAGTAGCAGGAGTCATATCCCATTTTTTCTTATCTACAGGTTTACCCATACGACTAACTTCCTTGTTGTATTCAAAATTATCGATGCTTACAAGGTTGCCAATTAGATCATTTCTTTTAATTACAACCCCTTCATAGGTTTCCCATTTGTCTGGGAATCCGATTTTATTGATTATTGCATTCAGTTTTTCTAATGCTTTTTGTTTTGTGGTGCTGCTCATCCAATCTAAACGATTGATTCTAGCAGCAAAAGTTGATTGAATGTTCAATACTAAATCTAACATTCTTTTTTTAGAAGCTTCGTTGAAATACTTTTCTACATAAAGTTGGCCTAATAGTTCTCCCAAACCGCCGTCAACCAATCGGCTCATTCTTTGCCATCTTGGAGTAATTTGTTTTTGTCCGCTTAATACTTTATTGAAAGCAAAGCTTCTATTGATGAAGTCGCTGCTTAGATATGAAGCAGTAGATTTAATTAAAGTCCATTGAAGATAAGCTTTCCAGGTATGGATATCAACAGCACTGAATAAAGCATCTGCTGTTCTGAAGAATGCTGGATTGTTTACTAAGATACTATCCGCTTTAGTTACTTTCATTTCAGCTAACAAAGATTTCCAATTGAAGCCTGGTGTAGTTTTGCTGAAGTCGGCCAATGAGAATTTGTTATACGTTTTCTTAGGATCTCTCATTTCAACACGACTGTTCTGTGCTTTTGCAAGACCAGTTTCCAGTTCCATAATAGCCAGTGCATTTGCTTGAGCAATTACAGAATCAACGCCTACCAGTTTGAACATATCTGTAACATAAGACAAGTATGCAGCTCTGATTGCAATGCTTCTTGCATCATTTTTTAAGTAATAATCTCTATCAGGCAAAGATGTACCACCTTGACCAAGCTGAGGAATATACTGATCTACATTTTTATCATCCTGATCTACTCCAAAACCAAACAATGGGCTACCCAGACCTTTTGTACGAAGTATAGCAATTTCATGCAATACCTGATCTTTAGTGCTGAGGGAACCTAATCTGTTTAACTCCTCTTTTATTGGAGTATAGCCTAGTTTTTCAATAGTTGCGCTATCCATTGCACTAGCATATAAGTCACCAACTCTTTGGCTAATACTGTTCTTTGCAGTGTTAACAGCTGCGTTTTCGCAAAGGCTTCTAAGCGACTCCAAGCTCTTCATTCCGAGGGCATCGAAACTTCCCCATCTAGTTTTGGAGGCAGGTACCGGGTTGTTTTTTAACCATGTACCACTAGCATAAACATAAAAATTATCTCCTGGTTTTACAGTTAAATCCATGTTAGCAGGATCGATAAATTTTGTTTTACCTTCTTTTTTCTGAGCTGAAGAAGTTAGATTCATCAGACACATTACTGATACAGAAGCAAGTAATAATCTTCTCATTATATTAAACAATTTTGCCAAAAGTAATTGTTGGGATGATTTGGAAAGAATTTTAGCCCAAAAAAGTTACCAACGGCAAAATACCAATAAGCATATTATCTAAATTGCTGATGAACTAATAAAACAGAGTGTAAGTAGAAAGTAGTAAGAATACAAAAGAAGAAGATGGGAAATAGGAGAATACAACTAGCGGATTAGATTGCTTGTTTAAATATTTTGGTATAATCTATTGTTGTAAAAATTAGTTTATTATTTATATTTCGAGGAACTTTAATGTATATTACTTGTATGCATTCAGGATAATTCTGTCTTACTATTTTGAACTTTGGAAAGATTAAATCGGCCCGAGTTATTGTTTAATCGACCTGTGTATATTTAAATTGACTCGAGGCTAAACGCCATTTTTAGAATAGAATCTATTTCATAAAACACTATTTGTATTAATTGTTTAGAATCCTTGCAATTTTCGGTAGCGATAAAGGCAGATTTAGTTGGATGCTAAATCGAAAAACCTAACAAAATTGTAGCACAGATAGCACCATCTGGAATATCAAGTGAATAATTCCAACAGTATCTTAGTTTTATAGAAACGTAAAATTTACGGAGTATGGCATCAAATATTTGGAATATAAAATTTTAAAGAATTAACTCAACCAACTTTTATACTATTGTTTACTAATTAGTTTTTCTAAATCGAAAAATAATCTAAAAAACTATTTTAACTTAATTTCAATAGCATTGTTATACATTTTTTTCCAAGTTTCAACATTGCCCCAATTTATGTTATTAATAAATATATTGCTTTCCGTAACTGTACCAATTTGAGTAAAGGCTATTTCTGATTTCTCAATATGCTTTAAGAAATCATCAAGGTTGCTCTCGGACACAGAAACTACTACCCTGCCCTGAGCTTCGCCAAACCAGAATGCATCATTACGTATTGAAGAACCATTAGTCCATGACTCGTTTATAGAATTTACTTTAAATCCAAGATTTTCAACAAACGCGCATTCCACAAGGGTTATAAACAAACCACCTTCACTAATATCATGTATACTATTTACTAGTTTATTAGATATAAGACTATTTATTACATTGTGTAAATGAAACTCTTCATTAATATCGAAATATGGGGCATTAGAATATTCTGTTGCTTTAATCTTATGAACATATTCTGAACTACCAATATCATTCTGAGGTTTTCCAATAAGAAAAATACTATCATTTAACTGTTTAAACCCAATCGTCATAATATTCTCCAGATCATCTACAATACCCACCATACCAATAGTTGGTGTAGGATAAACAGCGCCTTCGGGATGCTGATTATAGAAACTTACATTTCCACCAGTAACCGGCGTATTAAACTTTCTGCAGGCATCTCCCATACCTTTTATTGCCTGAACAAACTGATAGTAAACCTCGGGCTGATAAGGGTTTCCAAAGTTTAAGCAGTTGGTAATACCAATAGGTTCGCCACCACTACAAACAATGTTTCTGGCAGCTTCGGCTACTGCAATCTGTGCCCCTTTATAAGGATCGGCAAATACATAACGACTATTACAATCGGTAGTGATAGCTAATGCTTTACCTGTTTCTTTTACCAATACCACACTCGCATCGCTTGGGCTATTTGTACCTACATTGCCCGTGCCCACCATGCTATCGTACTGCGTATATACCCAACGTTTGGAAGCAATATTGGGCAACTGAATAATCTGTTTTGCAACAACTAGCAATTCATTATTGTCTTTAATATCCGGTATAGTATTAATATCGAAAGCAGCAATTTTCTGTAGATATTCAGGTTCGGTATAAGGACGATCGTACTGAGGAGCACCACCTCCTAATACCAACTCATGAGCAGGAAGTGCAGCTTCGAGCACTCCTTTCATATAGAAAGATAAAATACCATCGAGAGTAACATGGCCTACTTCGCTGCAACTAAGATCCCATTTATCAAATACCTTTAAAACTTCTGCTTCTCTACCTTTTTCCACCACCATCAGCATACGTTCCTGGCTCTCGCTCAGCAATAGTTCCCATGCCTTCATATTCTGCTGACGGGTAGGCACTTTATCCAGATCAATATGCATACCTACACCACCTTTAGCACTCATTTCGGCAGTAGAACAAATGATACCAGCTGCACCCATATCCTGCATACCTACGATAGCACCAGTCTTAATAACTTCGAGACAAGCCTCCAATAGTTTTTTCTCCTGAAAAGGATCTCCTACCTGAACTGCAGGAAGTTCTTCTGTACTTTCAGCAGTAATATTGGCACTCGCAAAGCTTGCTCCACCAATACCATCTTTACCGGTAGCACTACCCACATAAAATACCGGATTTCCTTCGCCCAATGCGGTTGCTGAAACCGTATCGCCTATTTTCACAATACCAACACTCATTGCATTTACCAGTGGATTAGTATGATAACATTCTTCAAAATATACTTCTCCACCCACGGTAGGCACGCCAAAACAGTTGCCATAATGACCAATACCATGAACAATTCCCGCCAATAACCGTTGGGTTTTATTATCTTCAATTTTCCCAAAACGAAGGCTATTTAATGAAGCAATAGGACGAGCCCCCATGGTAAAAATATCGCGCTGAATACCGCCAACACCCGTTGCTGCTCCCTGAAAAGGTTCGATAGCAGATGGGTGATTATGACTTTCTATTTTAAATACCACGCCATAATTATTGCCAATATCCATTAGTCCGGCATTCTCCTCTCCTGCTTCTACCAGCATTCTTCCGCCACTTCTTGGCAAAGTTTTTAGCCATTTAATAGAGTTTTTATAGCTACAATGTTCACTCCACATACCACTAAAAGCACAGAGCTCTGTGAAATTGGGTGTACGTCCAAGTTTATCAATAATTAAATGAAATTCTTCTTCTGTAAGGCGAAGTTCCTGTGCGATTTTGACGGTTATTTCACTCATGCTGCGAAAATAGCCAATAGAAAGAGAATAGGAAGTGATGTGAATTAATTGTAAGTAAATTATTGAATCTATTACATCCTTTTCACTTATATACAAAAAAAGAGTTTATTAAAGCTATTCAGAATGATTGGGTTAAATAATCTAAAAGAAGAAGTATTAAATTTATCTGCCGTAGAAAATAACATTGATAATAAATATTAAATAAGTGTTATGTATATGTTTCTCCGCATTCTTGGAGATTTGATTAATACTATAAAAATAATACTTAGCATTAAGAGAAATATAAGCATCGCTGAGTGATATATTCTCAACATTATGGGAAAGTTTATCAATGCTGATAAAATTAAAATCAAGGGTATTATATATATTATCAATGCTGAGAATATATTACTCAACATTATTGGAAAGATTATCAATGCTGAGAATATTAACATCAAGCGTATTTTAAATATTATCAATACTGATAATATGTTTCTCAGCATTAATGGAAAGATTATCAATGCTGCGTAAATGTTTATCAAGTGTTCTTTTTAAATAATAACAGCTCAGTTTATCTGGATTACTCTTAATTAAAACTTCGATAATTATGAACCTGCATTTAATTTGAGCGAGCGTTAGGGCTATAGGGGAATATCCTTTTTTTGCATAGCTAGTTTAGCATTTCGGGTATTAAATAAAGCAAAAAAAGATAGGAGAAGATAGCCCGGCCGAAGGCAACGCCCAAAACAATGTAAAAAATAAAAAGTAAATAAGTATTGGTTAAATTGGCAAAATGGTGATATTGCTCATTTCGTAATGGGTAAATGCTCCTCTGCTTTACATTTGCACACTTTATATAACATACATGGCTAAAATAGCAATAAATATAGCAACTGGTAGTCTGCAGAAAGCAGAAATTATTGTGGGAATAGATTTGGGTACCACCAATAGTCTGATTGCAATGATACATCCTGAAACCAATCAACCGATTGCATTAAAGGAGCATGATTCTTCCAGCTTAGTTCCCAGTGTAGTATACTTTGATGAATTGGGAAATGCAATAGTTGGGGAGGAAGCAAAAAATCACCTTGAAACAGATCCTCAACGTACTGTTTTCAGTGCAAAGAGACTGATGGGAAAAAGCTATAATGACATAAAGGAAAGAGCAAATTTCTTTGCCTATAAAGTAATAGACGATGATAGTGAAAGCCTGGTGAAAGTGCAGGTGGGCGATAAATTCTACTCTCCTGTTGAGCTATCTTCTTTTATATTAAAAGAGTTGAAGAACAGGGCTGAGCATATACTAAAAACGCCCGTTACAAAGGCTGTTGTTACGGTACCTGCTTATTTTAATGACACACAAAGACAGGCTACCAGAGATGCGGGAAAGCTGGCTGGTCTGGATATTCTGAGAATTATTAATGAACCAACAGCCGCTAGTCTTGCCTATGGACTTGGTTTGAAAAAAGGGGAGAATAGTACTATAGCGGTGTACGATCTGGGAGGTGGAACTTTTGATGTATCTATTTTACAAATTACGGATGGAATTTTTGAAGTATTAAGTACCAATGGAGATACTTATCTGGGTGGTGATGATTTTGACCATGCCATAGTACAATACTGGCTTGATGAATCTGGCATAACAGAAGAAGAACTGCATCATAATAAACTTGCTCAGGGATTGCGTTTGAAAGCAGAAGAGGCGAAGAAAACACTTTCCTTTAATGAAGTATATGAGTCGGATTGGAATGGAGATAAATTAACCATTACTAAAGCAACTTTTGAAAAATTAATTCAACCATTAATTGATAAAACTATACAGTGTTGTAAGAATGCTTTGAAAGATGCAGCATTAACCGTAAAAGATATTGAAAACATTGTGATGGTTGGTGGAAGTACCCGTGTGCCATTCGTAAAAGAAACTATCAATTCATTTTTTGGCAAACCGGTATTTGACAAAGTAAACCCTGATGAAGTAGTAGCTTTAGGAGCTGCAATTCAAGCGGATGTAATGGCAGGAAACAATAAAGATGTTTTACTGTTAGACGTAACTCCTTTAAGTCTGGGAATAGAAACAATGGGAGGATTGATGGATGTATTAATACCTCGAAACTCTAAAATACCTAATAAAGCAGGAAGACAATATACGACCCATATAGATGGGCAATCGGGCATGAGAATATCTGTTTATCAGGGAGATAGAGACATGGTGAAAGATAACAGAAAGCTGGCAGAATTTAGTTTGAGTGGTATTCCCGGCATGCCTGCAGGATTACCTAAAGTAGATGTATCCTTCCTCATAAATGCGGATGGAATTCTTACTGTAAGAGCAAAAGAACTGAGAAGTGGTGTAGAGCAAAGTATAGAAGTAAAGCCACAATATGGTCTGACAGATGAAGAGTTGGAGAAAATGCTGATGGATAGTATTACCTATGCAAAAGATGATATGCAAACCAGGGCATTAGTAGAAGCAAGAACAGAGGGCGAACATATATTAGGTGTAACAGAGAAGTTTTTAGCCAAGAACGCATCGCTGATTTCGAATGAAGAAATGATAACAACAGCTTCGGCAATGCAGGCTCTTAAATTAGCATTAACTATGGTGGATAAAGATTTAATTCATAAGAAAATTGAAGAATTAAACGATATTAGCCGACCATTTGCTGAAAGAGTAATGGATGATGCTATTTCGATTGCCATGAAAGGTACAAAGATACAATAGAAAGTAATGTCTGAATTTATAAAGAGAGTCAGTGTTTTAGTTGCTAAAGATATTAAGCTGGAAATAAGACAGCAGTATACTTTTTATGGGATAATGCTGTATGTACTATGTACAATTTTTATTATCTACTTATCTATTAATAACCCTGAAGAATCTGTCTGGAATGCCCTTTTCTGGATTACGCAGTTGTTTATTTGTGTAAACGCAGTAGCCAAAAGTTTTCTGGGAGAAAGCAGAGGAAGAATGTTATATTATTTCTCAATTGTAAGTGCCTGTGAATTTATAGTATCTAAAATTATTTTCAATAGTATCATCGTATTATTGATGAGCCTTTTGAGCTTTCTGGCATTTACCTTATTGCTGGACAATCCATTAACCTATGCAGTACGATTTTTAATGATTGCTTTATTAGGTGGTGTAAGTTTAAGCTTTGTTTTTACATTCTTAGCAGCAATTGCAGCAAAAGCACAACAATCATCTGCCATCATGACTATCATGGGATTTCCTTTGATTATTCCTCAAATATTATTGTTGATGAAAGTTTCTACTATTGCTTTTTCAACAGTATTACAAGGTGGATTATTACAAATGATTGGGCTTATAATAGGATTAGATATAATGATTATCCTATTATCATTAGTTTTATTCCCCTACTTATGGAAGGATTAATAAATAACAGAGTAGTTATTTATCTGCGATTCTTACATTATCAGTTGAGGTATTCTCTTTATTAAAAGAGAATATGCTTTTAATTACTGGTTTAGACTCGTCCAATTCTTCACCAACCTCCAACTCATCAATTGCTTCTACTGGTTTATTTCTATTTCTCAGAAAGTGTAAAATATATACACCACTAAAGAATAAACAAAGTTGCATTATAATTAAAATGGTAGTACCCATTGGTTGAGCAAAGTAAGAAATTACTATTCCCACAACTGCCAAAGTAGCCAAAGTCATGGTAATCTGAACGTGAGTCATACCTCTATCCAGTAATAAATGATGTAAATGATTTCTATCTGGAGAGAATGGAGATTTTCCTTTGAACATTCTAATTCCAAATACTCTTAAAGTATCTAATAATGGAAGCATCAAAACACCAAAACCAACTGCAGGAGCTGCAGATACGGTTAACATTGTAGAACTGATTGGTGTAGAAATGAAATGAATAACCAATATAACATTTAAGGTTCCACTTAACATAGAACCAGTGTCACCCATGAATATTTTATTAGTATGAGAAAAATTATAGATCAAAAATGCAACCAAACTTCCTGCAAAGGAAAAGGCCATTAAAGAATATAATAAATCGTTGCTTGTAAGGAAAAAGAAACCTAATGCAGAACAAGTAACAATACTAATGGTGCCAGCCAAACCATCAACACCATCTATAAGGTTGTAGGCATTCATAGTAACTACAATAGTAACTAATGTAAGGAAATAGCTAACAGACTGGTGGATTTCGTGTACACCTAAAAAACCATGCATGTTGGTAATCAATAAATTGGACTTGAACATTAAAATGATCGATACCAATAACTGACCACCTAATTTCTTAATTGGAGAAATATTTAAAATATCGTCTTTTATACCTACAAAGAATATAACTACAAAACCAGCTATATAACTTTCTAATGCAATTGTAGGTAAAGTGCCATCTGCAAAAAGAAGTAATGCTAAAATGAACCCGATAAAAATACCTATCCCGCCCAAAGAAGGTATTGGTGTAGAGTGAATTTTTCTTTCATCGGGAACATCGTATAGTTTCTTAAGTCTTGCGACTTTTATAACTATCGGTATTACTAAAAATGTAATAATGAAAGCTACAATTCCACTCAATAATATATTACCCATATTGTGCATTGAACTTAATATTATAAAAATAAGTTTATTCTTATTTTCTCATATGGAGTTGCAAATATATGTTTTTAGAATTCATTAACAAACAATTTCAATGTTTAATTTGCATTAATTATTTATAATATACAATTTTTAAAAACAAAATACATAAAATATTAAACTTCTAAATACATTTGTATGAATATGAATAATTTCAAAGATATTGATTGGTTTGAGAGTTGGTTTGATTCGCATTATTACCATTTATTGTATCAGAACAGGGATGAAACTGAAGCTTTAAATTTCATAAATATACTTATTAAAAAATTAAATCCACACCAAAAAAGCACAATATTTGACCTTGCCTGTGGAAAAGGAAGGCATAGTAAAGCTTTGGCAGACATTGGATTTATTGTAACAGGAGTTGATTTATCAGAAAATTCAATTATTGCTGCAAAGGAATATGAGAGCGAATCATTACAGTTCTATACGCATGATATGCGATTCCCTTTTAGAACTAACTATTTTGATTACACATTTAACTTCTTTACCAGTTTTGGATATTTCAACACTGAAAGAGAGCATATAAATGCTTTAAAAACTATGTCAGCATCATTAAAAAAAACAGGGGTTTTGGTTATCGACTTTTTAAATACTTCCTTGCCGTCATTAAATAATGCATCTGAAGAAGTAAAAATAATTGAAGGTTTTGACTTTCAAATAAACAAATGGGCAACAGACAATCATTTATTTAAAACAATAAAAGTATTTGATTCAAAAAACACATTGCAGATTAGTTTTGAAGAAAGGGTTGCTAGGTTTAACCTTGAAAAATTCAAGTATCTATTCAGCAAATCAGAATTAATACTGACCGACGTATTTGGAGATCATTCATTAAATGAGTTTGATGAAGAAACCTCTCCAAGATTAATACTTTTTGCTAAAAAGAAAGTTGATTAAATGAAAATCACCATCGTTACATCAGGTAAATCGCATGATGCAGATATGAAAGCCTCTATTGAGGACTTTTCCAAAAGAATTGAAAAGTATTATCCTTTTAACTGGCAGGTACTTTCTACCAAACAATATAGTGTTGCTGCAGACCAAAAGAAGTATGAATCTGGAATTATATTATCTCAATTAACTAAAGATGACTTTGTAATACTTTTAGATGAAAGAGGGAAAAACATTTCTTCTCCAGATGTTGCAGAGTTAATACAACAGGCTGCAATTTCCAGTAGAAAAAGAATGGTATTTATCATTGGTGGGGCTTATGGAGTAGAGCAGTCTGTATTTGAAAGGGCAAATATTGTTTGGAGTTTATCTAAACTGGTATTCCCACATATGCTGGTAAGATTAATTTTAGCAGAACAATTATATAGAGCCTGTACCATTATCAGAAATGAAAAATATCATCATACATAATACACTAACTAATTTCAATCAGTTCTACTTCAATATCCAATTTATCAAAATGCTCTTTTAGTCGATCCGAATGAGTATCTGTTATAAATACCTGACCTGAATTTTCTTTACAGACAGTGTACAATAAATGTTCTATTCTGTCTGCATCCAACTTTTCAAAAACATCATCCAGCAAAAGAATTGGATTTATTCCTTTAGCTTCTTTCAGTGTATGCCATTCTGCGAGCTTCATAGCAAACAGTAAAGTCTTTCGCTGTCCTTGGGATGCTTCCGTTTTAAAACTAGTAGAACCTTTTAATATCTCTATATCATCTCTATGTATTCCACCAGTTGTCCTTAGTAAAGCAAAGTCCTTTTGTCTGTTATCCTTCAATAGCTGTTTCATATTCTGGTACTGCAACGGACTATTGTAAACCAATTTAATAAAATCATCCTTGCCAGAAATATTTATATAAAATTGTGCTACCTTTTTCAAAAAATCTTCTAAAAACAATTTTCTTTCTGTATAAATAGCATCTCCTTTAAAGGAAAGCTGATCATCGAGTACAGATAATAAATTTTCATCTACCACTCCCCTTCCATTGATATCCGATTGCTTAATCAAACTATTCCTTTGCTGCAATAACTTAGTATAACCAATCAGATTTTGCAAATAGGCCTGATTTAACTGAGACAAAATAATATCAACAAATCGTCTTCTTTCTTCACTTGTTCCTGTTAATAATTCGGTATCATCAGGCGTAATCATCACACAAGGAATACGGCCAAGATGTTCGGATAGTTTTTTATATTCTTCCCCGTTCCAAGCAAACTCTTTTTTATTATTTTCCCGTATAATATGGGTAACATTAATGGATTCATTTTTAATAATGTATTTCCCTTCCAGCCGAAGTCCTGATAAACCATGTTGTACATTAAATCCTTCTATTCTGCTAAAATAGTTTTTGGCAAATGATAAGTAATAGATAGCTTCCAGCAAGTTAGTTTTACCACAACCATTTTGTCCACAAAAAGCAGTGATACGTTTAGTAAACTCCAGTTTTTTCTGGGTATAATTCCTGTATTGAAACAATGATATAGACTGTAAGTGAAGCATTTATTGCAGCAAAATAAGTGGAACTGTTTTATTTTCTTACAAAATTCAATAATCACACCTTACTTTTATCGAAAGTTTTGAGCAGTGAAGACTATTTTTAATCAAAGACAGATGGCACTTATTGTACAAAGATTAAGTCATCAGATATTAGAACAGCATATAGATTTAAAAGATACTGTAATCATTGGATTACAGCCAAGAGGCATTCTTTTGAGTAATAGAATTGTAGCAGAACTTGGAAAATTAGTACCTACACAATCCATACAATACGGAAAGCTTGATATTACATTCTACAGAGATGATATCAGAAAAGAATTGCATATTGCCAATAAAACAGAAATCCCTTTTTCTGTAGAAAATAAAAAGGTAGTTATTATTGATGATGTTTTATATACAGGAAGAACTATCAGAGCAGCACTAGATGCTTTATTAGATTTCGGCAGACCATCGAAAGTTTCTCTTTGTGTATTAATTGATAGAAGATTTAAAAGAGAATTGCCGATAGAAGCTAATTACATTGGCAGAGCCATCGATACATTATCTAACGAAAAGGTAATGGTTAGATGGAACGACAATACTGATATGGATAGTGTACAAATTGTTTAATTTTAATAGCAAATTTAGTCATTCATTATAATAATTCCAGATAATATGGAGGTTTTAAAGTGTTTAATCAAAATTAGTGTAATAAGGTAAATTTATATCAAATCAATTTAAACCTATTACAAATTAATTAAAATTCAAATTATTGCAAATATACCTAAATCAAATCTTTAGTCGAGTTAAATTTGTTTTTGTTTGAACAGTATAAGCTTTTTTCTCCTACTAATTTAAACTTCATTCCCCTTTTCTATTTCATTTATTCCTGATAAATTATGTTACACAAATATTCGTTTAATATTAAATTTTCATTTTCTACTATATAACTCTACTGTTACAAGATTACTAATAAATTGGAATAATACAAATATCATTTTCAAAGTATAACTTTAATACACAAACAATATATTAATCCTGAACTGAATTATATTAGCCGACTTTTAATAAAGAGAATTACTACAAGTGAGTATTAAAAAATTAGCATCGCAAACAATGTGGTATGGAGTAAGCTCCATTATAGCAAGGTTTATTAATTACCTGCTTACACCATACCTGACATTCAAATTTTCAGAATCACAATACGGAGAAATGAGCATGGTGTATGCTTTTATACCTTTTATGAACGTAGTATTTACGTATGGAATGGAAACTGCCTATTTCCGTTTCTCCACTAAAGAAAATAAAGATGATGTATTTAATACCACCAGTATTTCTATATTGAGTAGTACCTTACTCCTATCCTTTGTACTCATACTGTTCTACAAACCATTGGCAACTTTGCTACAAATAGAAAATCATGCTGAGTACCTGTTAATGAGTGCTGCGATTATAGGTTTAGATACCCTAACTACTATCCCTTATGCAAGACTCAGACAGGACGGCAGACCTAGAAAGTTTGCTTTTACCAAGTTGTTTGGTATCATTATTAATATCATCAGCTTATATTTCTTTCTAAGTATTTGTCCAAAATGGTTAGCAGTAAATCCTAATCATTGGTGTTCTACCTTTTTTGTTAAGGATTGGGCTGTCGGTTATGTACTTCTTGCCAACCTTATTCAGTCTGTAATTACCTTATTGCTATTAACCAAAGAATTCACGGGCTTTAAATGGCAGTTCAATCCTACATTATGGAAGAATATGATGCTGTATGGTATGCCTTTGATTGTAGCTGGATTTGCCGGAATGATTAATGAAACATTCGATCGTATTATGCTGGGTTGGTGGGCACCTGTCCATACAGTTATGGAAGCTAAAGCAGAAGTAGGAATTTACGCCGCATGCTATAAACTGTCAATCCTGATATCCTTGTCTGTTCAAGCTTTCCGAATGGGCGCCGAACCTTTTTTCTTTAAACAATCTACGGAAGAAAATGCACCAAGAACCTATGCCAGAGTTATGAAGTTTTTTGTAATAACACTCTGTTTAATGTTTCTTGCTGTCTCTATGTATCTGGATATCTGGAAGTATTTCATCCGTAATCCAAGAATGTATGTAGGACTAAGAGTAGTACCTATACTGTTATTAGCCAATATGTTCCTTGGTATTTACTATAACCTTAGCGTTTGGTATAAACTAGCCAACAAAACAATGGCTGGTGCATGGATTACCCTTATTGGTGCTGGACTAACAATGATTATCAATTATTTCTTTATTCCATATTATAGCTATATGGCATGTGCCTGGGCCACTTTTGCCTGTTACGGAAGTATGATGGTGGTTAGTTATGTATGGGGACAAAAACATTATCGTATACCTTATGCCTGGAAGAAACTGGTGTCCTATATTGTAATTTCGGTAATTCTATATTTCATCCATAGAGGTATTACTGCTTTATCAGATAATCATATTCTCAATATAGGCTCTGCAACAATGCTTTTCCTTGGTTTCTTATGGTTTGTTGGCAAAATAGAAAAGAAAGAACTACTTCAAATTCCTGTTTTGAATAAACTTGTCCAATAACAATTTATTAAAAATTAGTAAGGTCCGACAAAAGCATTTTAGATTATTTTTGGATTAATCATCTAATAATTAAACATTTGTATGGTTAATTATTAATTCCTTTCTATTATGTCCACCAAAATCATACTACTTTCTGTTGGTTTAATATTCTTTGTTTGTAGTTGTCATAAAAACAATAATGACCAGAGTACCCCTCCTGACACTACTGACATTAACAATACTTATGGATTTAATGTATTGAATAAACTAAAGGGCATATGGGCTGGTCCGGTTAATTCAACCACAGCTATAGGAAGCTTTTCTAATTGGATTGTTGATTTCAGACCAATATCAGAGAACCAGATTTCCGCCAAGAATGAACTTGATTCTCTCAATGATATATTCATGTCGTTCTTTATAATCAAATACAATAATCAGTATAAAGTAGCCTTTAGAAATGGAGGATCTTTTACTGGATTGAAAAGAGTAAGTTATTTAATAGCTGATAGCGTTTCTGAAACTACTAAAAGTTCTTATTATCGTTTTTCTGAAATAATAAAAGGAAAAAACAGGGCCTATAGTGAGGTTATTTTCAGTGCAGACAGTCTTTATATAAGATCCTATACCAATAAGTACAATACTTTATCTGGTGCTACTTTACATATGTCTTGGAGTGCGAAATTGCAGGATACTACCAGTTGTCAAACTGCTACAACTGGTTATTCATTTCCAAAAAAGACCTTAACCAAAGATTTTTCTACTACATTTTCTGGATCATTGGAATCTATATTTTATGGAACGAATGGCATACCTGCCGGAGATCCATATCCCGAAAATGCTCAACCTGCATTAGGAAAAACAACTGCAACATTTTCTTATGCATCTAACTATACTCCTATTACAGGGAAAAAATCATTAATGATTATTACTACTCAACCATTGTTTTCAGGTTCTATGCTGGTGCCTGCCAATGTGAAGTACATATCCAGATATGTCATTTTGCCTGCCAGCAGCAACAGTTTTACTTTCAATTATATGCATCCCGGCAATTACTATTATTATGTATTTTACGATCAGGATGGTAATAATACCATTAGCAGTGGCGATTGGATCAGTAATACAAATACCAGTTTCAGTTTACCTGGTTTAGGAACAGCAAATACAAATACGCAGATTAATACTACAATTCCATAAAACAATAAAAAGGGAACCTTAATTAGTCGACCCTCATAAAGCCATTTAGGCCATATAAACATTGGTTTATATTAATAAAATAGGCCATTTATTTTGCAGGATTTGTCCATATTCTGTTTAAATCTTGCAAATTTGAATATGTT
>Ga0208621_1000079_pt1 | contig 29576 bp, 21 predicted proteins | sample CryBogCBH26May08_FD_184617 | JGI IMG/M metagenome (GOLD analysis project Ga0208621, IMG submission 184617) | Freshwater microbial communities from Crystal Bog, Wisconsin, USA - CBH26May08 (SPAdes) (version 2) | ecosystem: Environmental > Aquatic > Freshwater > Lake | place: Crystal Bog... | reverse complement strand
GGGGGGGGGGGGGGCAGCAGAGCCAGCGTTCCAGTGTTGTGAAAGTCTCGCAAGCCGCATGGATCAGCGACGCCTCATCCACAGTATCCGCCCTATCCGCTGTGGCGGCTATCAGTGCCGCTCTAAAGGTTTGCCACATCGCCCCTGTTTGTTGACCGTAGCCGGTGAAAAAGGCTGCGCCGTTTTCGGCATCAAAATTGAAAAGCATTTTAAAATGACGGCTGATAAACTGCCCACCCAGCGTCGAGCCTTCCAGTACGTAAAGGCATCCTAGGGCAGCGGCAAGGTCATTGCAAGCCGGTAGTACGCGGCAAACAGGCAGCCTGTCCAATGCAGTGCCATCCACGCCCAATACCTGAAGGTCTGCCGTCAATAAGGGCAATTTGCTACGCTTAGCGATATCCGGTAGCCAGCCCTGCAAGGCGCACACACCGCCAAGACTCGCTTCAAAGGGTTGGTAGTAGCCCCAAAACGCCTTGAGCAGGCACAGATAATCCTCCGGTGAGTAACTGGGTGACAGTAAATTCAAATTGCTCTCAAGGCTCTGATGCAGAGGCCCAGTGGCATTTTTTAGTGCGGTCAATATGTCAGGCTTCATGGTATCGTGCATACTACAGTCCTAGGTATTGTCAAAAATACCATAATAGTTACGGGTAAAAAAGTCACTGCGCCTAGTTAGTCGGTAAATGCTAATTAATATTCTGGAAATGCTTACTTTAAGGGTAGGGAATAGAGCTGTTCGTTGGCTAAGTGAAGCAGTACGTTGGCTGAGCGAAGTCGAAGCCCCATAAGTCCACCCTGCTAGTGTTTGCCAAGTCTTCTCCCTTCGGCTTCGATCAGGGAACGCATGGGATGCTCAGAGAATAGTTGGGGCGCTCAGGGCTGCGTCAGAAAAGTTGGCTGATCCGGTAAATTCAGCGAATTAGCCAGCTCTTCCGGCAGTGTCACGGTATTGAACCAATAGTGCGTCAGCTCCCGTATTTTTTCTAGGTACAGCTCAAGCTTAAACGGTTTAAGTATATAGCCAGCCGCTCCCAAACGATAACTGCCTTCAATATCAAGTGGATTACAGGAAGTGGACATCACCACGATGGGTACCGATAGCGGTGGCTGCCTATGCCTCAGCACCTCAAGCAGCTGTAAACCATTCATGCCCGGCAGGTTCAAGTCCAGCAACACCAAGCACGGATACGGGTTAATGCTATCGGCTACTGGCAATTCCGGAATTAAACGTGACAGAGCCTCTTCGGCACGCGCTGCACGGATGACCGGATGGGTAAAGCCACTTTTTTGCAAAGCCCAACAGATGACTTCAAAATCTTCATCGGAATCCTCTACAATCATCAGGGAACACATTTTTTTCATCGTTAGGCCTTTTCAGGTGCCAGTGTGAAACAGAACCTTGACCCTTTGCCCTCTTCCGATTCAACCCAAATGCGCCCGCCTTGCTGTGTGATGGCTTTATGAGTGATGGCAAGGCCAATGCCGCTGCCACCACCAAATTCTTGGTTGCCAGGCAGGCGCTTAAACGGCTGAAAAATATATTCGTGAAACTCGGGCGGGATACCTATACCGTTATCCTGCACAAAAAAAACCGGGTTACCGTTAGTCGTTTGGCAGCCTACTTTAATGGTCTTCACTGCGGCAAGGTTGTATTTGATAGCATTCATGATTAGGTTTTGGAAGATGACTTTCACACCAATCGGATTACACAGAATGGTGGGCATGGCCGGTTGAATATCTACCGTTATGTTGTCATTGGGGTTGGCCTGTTTCAGCACCTCGACAACTTCCTCCACCAAGCTATTGATAGGGCATGTAAAAAAATATTGGGCGGTGTGGCTTGTACGGGAATATTCAAGCAATCCCACCAAAAAATGATGCATCCGGTCTGTCAAGCGTAAGATCGTGTCTATCCGTTGCAGCCCTTGCCCCGACAGTTGCCCGTCTTCTTCCAGCCTAAGCAGTTCAACATAATTGTGGATGCCGCGTAGCGGCTCTTTTAGGTCATGCGAAGCGGCATAGACAAAGCTGCTCAGTGCCTGGTTGCTATGTTCAAGTTCGGTGTTAAGTTGTTTCAACTGACAAGCGCGCTCCACAAGGATGTCCTGCAAGCTTTGCCGGAGTCTGCTGGCATGGTCGATTTCACAGTCCAGCCAAGCACGGGAATGACCGCGAACCGTTTCTTTCCACAAGGCAAACGAAGCCCTAGGCTGCAGCCGACAAGCTTGGCCTTCATCATTGATGATGACCGGTTTGTTCGGGTCGCCTGCCCAATGCCTTTCTGACACCACCTCCGGACGAAACCACATCACCCAAGTCAAATTGGTACGGGACACTCTAACGGCCAGCAAGCCGCTGGCCACCCCTGAAAATTCCACGGCAGCTAGGCAATCATGCGATAAACGATGGGTTGCCAGCACGTCAGCCGGCTGTTGCGTAAGCCATTGCATCAGCAGATCAACTTGTTGCACCGTGGGGGTTAGGCCCAGCAACGTCACTTGTCCCTCCTCAAGCAGTGCCGCCCCGTCGGCATCGAATCCGTCAAGCAGGTTTATAGCGTTCCCGAACAAGGCTTGGAGGTGCGTTTCGGCACGCCCTATCTGACTTATAAGCTGGCCATGCGCTTGATCTAGCCGGGTACGGTAGGCGCAGTGATCCAAATTATCCAAATCGCCAATGCGCAGCGATACCATCCGGGAGAACAACTCAATCGGAAAACGCTGTTCATAGTGCAGATATTTCGGCGCGCTATGGTGCATACAGGAAATAAGCCCCCACAGTTTGCCGCATTTCATTAAGGGCATGACCAAGGTGGCTTTCACCCCCATATTGCGCAGATAACCAGTATACATTTCCGACACACTCCGTAAAAACGAGTGGCTCAGATCAACGGGATGCCCGTCAGCTAATGGCGACAATGTTGGATATAGCAGCACAGGCTCATAGTCTACATCGGGAAGGTGTCTAAGTGGGCTTAACGCGAATAGCCGCCGTGCCGGTTCAGGCACATCACTCGCAGGATAATGCAGGCCAAGATACGCTTCCAGGGCAGTGTCCTTCGCCTCGGCAATCACTTCCCCGCTTCCGTCACGGTCGAAGCGGTAAGCCATGACCCGCTCGAAACCGGTCAAATCGCGTAGCTGCTCAACCGCGACGGCCAAAAAGTTAAGTAACCCGGAGTTCCCGTACAAGTGCTGAATTATATCCTGCAACTTGGAACAATAGGTGTGTGCGGGATTCAATTCTACAGCATAGCGGGAAGGTTCAAATTCCAACAATAACAAGCCGTCGATGCGGTTGCCGGTAATATGCACCACACCCTGCTGATGCCCTAATCCAGACATGGACAACAAGTGCGTGAAAGCACCGGTCAGATTTTTTGCAAGCAGTTGGGTGCTTATGGTGGCAGTGTGTACTGCACCCAGTAGGCTTTCAAGGCATTGCCCCACCAGTTGTTCGCAGGGGATGCCCAAAAAATCAGCACTATTGGTGCTGGCTTGGACAATCCGCAGCGAGGGCTCTTGCAACACCAGCAGTACCCCATGCGGCTGAATCGCGCCGACCAGATGCACCTGCTCGCGGTCGCAACTGCTTATATCCACGTTGTTTGCAGTCACCAAAATAACTTCGCGGTCAGTTGCAGTGCATGGCTTGTTGGTTTCAGGCATGGTTTTTCCCCTCAACTAGCGGCAATAAATGCCAGGCCGGGACTTAGCGTAAAATAAAAAGTAGTCCCCTGTCCCGGCACTGATTCCAGCCAAATACTGCCACCGTGTTGTTCGATGTGTCTACGCGCAATCGCCAGCCCCGCCCCGGTGCCGCCGCCATAATCGTCGCGACCGTGCAAACGGCGAAAAATCGTGAAAACGGCCTGATGAAATTTCTCGGGGATGCCAATGCCATTGTCACGGACAAAAAAAGTCAGTGCTGGTTTTTCCAAATAACCTATCTCGATCCGCTTTTCGGCACTATCGTTATATTTAATGGCATTGCTAATCAGGTTGCTGTACACCGACGCCAGCCGAATCGGGTCACAGGACAGGGTAGGCAAAGCACGGGGGATGGCAATCTGCGTTGCCGTGTGTTTGATACTGGCGGACAAGTCCTCAAGTACGCCGCCCACTAGTAGATTGATATCGACTAACTGCACCGCCAGTGGTAGTTGGTTGGCGCGTGAATATTGCAGGAGGGCGTTAATCTGCCCGCTCATCCTGCCACTCAGGTTCAAGATAGTAGTGAGCCAGTTCAGTTCCTGTTGCCCGAATTGCCCGCCAGCACTGTCCAGTAAAATTTGCGCGAAATTACCAATGCCTCGCAGCGGCTCTTGAAGATCATGGGAAACAATATAGGCAAACCCTTCGAGCTCGAGATTACTTTGCGCTAAACGAACCTGTAAGGTACGCTGAATTTCAATGTACTGCAATTGGATAACCTCGCGTTGCAAATCAGTTAATGCGTCCGCCTCATAATCTTGCCAGGCACGTGCCGTGCCCCTCACTTCCTGCTTCCAAAGCTCAAAAGAACCGCGCGGCGTAAACCGCTCCTCACCACTGAGCACATCAATTTCAAGATTTTTTTGAGGATCACCCGCCCACTTGACTTCATGCACCAGTTCAGGCCGAAAAACCAGCAAATACTGGCGTGGGGTCATCAGACGCGCCGCAATCAGGCCGGTTGCCTGAGCTTGGCACTGGGCGGCATCCGCAAACAATGTCGGCAGCCGATCGGTTATAAAAAAAGGCTTCTCCTGTCCGTCCAGCCAGAAAATCAACGCCTGAATAACCGTCATTTCTGGGATGATGCCTGCACTGATGATTTGTCCCTCCCTAAAGAGCGCGGCCCCGGTGACATCGAGATGGTGGAGTAGCTGTTCCGGTAACTGACCCAGCGCCTCGGGGAAGGCTTCGGCAGCAGTCAACTTGGCGGTAATTTGGCTTATGCCGTGTTTGACCTGCAGTGCGGCCTGAAACTGCCCGGCCTGTTCTTTTTCCACCAACAATAAAGCCGACATTTCGGCAAATAATTTAAAAGCCAAGCGATCTGAGTAGGCCACAGGGCGGGGTGTGGCGTTTTTGCAACTAAAAAAACCCCATAGCTTACCTTTATCCACCAAAGTCATAACCATGCGCGAATGTACGCCCATATTCTTATAAAAGCGGCGGCACATCGGCGAGATGCTACGCAACACCGCTGCACCCAGATCTATTTGTAACGTGTCACGAACTTGATCTGCCATAACCAGGGCTACCGGTTCGTAATCCAAATTCTGGGCATACTGCAACGGCATCAATAGCATCTGTCGCCGAGCGGGTTCAGGAATATCGGAGCGTGGAAAGCGTTTGTCGAGCACCGAAGGAAAAGAAACTTCGCACGCTTCAGCGACAACTTGAAAAGAGCCATCAGCAAGAAAGCGTGCGCCCACCACCGAATCGAATCCGGTCATCCGTTGCAATTCACGGACACCGATAGCCATGCCTGCCTGCCAAGTTTCTGCACCACGCAGCAAATTGATGCAGTCAGTGATCTCGGCCATGCGCAGCGCCGGTCCAGTTTCTACCATGTCATCCGCTAGGGCTTCAAACTCAACAATCAGGACATCGCCGGAGCGGTGCGCGAAAACATCAAAGCGGCAGTCTTGCAACGTCAGGAAGCTGCCTAGATAGCGTGGTTGCTGGGGCTGGGTGATAAGCGCCAAGCTTGTCTCCAAGACCTGCCGGAGGTTCGGAGTAAATATCAGGTCAAGCTGGCCATGTAAAAGCTGTGCGGCATCAGTACCGAACCAAGAAACAGTGTTCGCGCTGGCCCCCTGAATGCGAAAGTCACTTAAGGATAAGATCAACAAAACGCCTTGCGGCATAATTGCCCCCGGAAACTGCACTGGTTCCCGGTCACAGTTGGTCAAGTCTACTGGCTGCCTTGATATGCGGTTGTCACCTTGATTCGCCCAAGTCGGTGAGGGTAAGACCGATGCTTCCGAATTATCCATAACTGGATCCTAAAAATAAATAAGTGATGCTACACAAAGGGCTATCGGTTTCTAGGAGCGTGGCCATGCCCGAGTGGCCTGTTAATCGCGGGCATGGCCTGCCCCTACAACAGAAGTCCCAAACTAAACCGTGCGCTGCCCTGAGCAAAAACCTACGTTATCTGAGCGAAGCCGAAGGGACAAAGCAGCTTGAGTTCGTTGGCTGAGCGTAGTCGAAGCCCAGCCAACGCACGCTGCAACACAATTGCACCAATGGCCATAACCACTAAAGCGGATAATTTTCCAACACCACCACCGACATCGACCTAATCCAATAAGCCGGCGCATCAACCGCTTGCTGCTGCGCCGGTACAATAATATCCAAGGGCGCGGGCAATGCGGTATCTAACGCCAAACACCATTTTTTTCCTTCAATAACAGGAAGTTGCAAATTAATGTTTTGCTCTGACATATTTAGTATTATATGTAGGTCGGCTTCACAGTCATCAATCCCTGCTAAGGTGAAGGCCAACAAACGGGCTTCCGGGTTGAACCATTCGGGGGAATACAGTTGGCTGCCATGCCAAGCAATATCGGGCATTTTACCTTCCAGCATCGACCGGCCTGTCAAAAATCGCCGTCTCATCAGTGATGGATGGCGCTTACGCAAGGCTATCAGGGCACTGACAAAGCGGATCATTTCAGCATTTTTTTCAGCCATGCGCCAGTCCAACCAACACAGTTCGTTGTCTTGGCAATAGCCGTTATTATTGCCTTGCTGGGTGTTTAAAAATTCATCACCCGCCAATAACATCGGCACACCTTGGCTAAGCAGTAGGATGGCAAAGGCATTTTTGGCTTTTTGGATGCGCAGCCGGATAATGTCGGGGTTATCAGTTTCCCCTTCAACGCCGCAATTGTAACTAATGTTATTATTGCAGCCATCACCGTTGTTTTCGCCATTGGCCTCGTTGTGTTTGCTGTTGTAGCTAAACAAATCGTACAGCGTGAAACCATCATGACAGGTGACAAAATTAATGCTGCTGATCGGCAAACGCCCCTGATGTTCGTATAAGTCACTGCTACCGCTTATGCGCGTGGCCAATTCAGTGATCAGGCCGCCATCACCGCGCAGGAAACCGCGCACAGTGTCGCGGTAACGGCCGTTCCATTCCGCCCAGCGATAGCCCGGAAAACTGCCGACCTGATACAGTCCGGCGGCATCCCATGCTTCGGCAATCAATTTGGTTTTAGCCAATTCCTTCGATAATTCTATGCCCCACAACACCGGCGGATCATGCAATACATCGCCATTTTCGCCACGCGCCAAGGCACTGGCCAAATCGAACCGAAAACCATCCACATGCATTTCGGTGACCCAATATTCAAGGCAACTGATGATAAACGCCGCCACTAAGGGATGGTTGGCATTGACGGTGTTGCCGCAACCGGTGTAATCACGGTAAATGCTCTTATCGTGTTGGTTCAAATGATAAAAAATATCGCCGCCAACGCCCCTAAAGTTCATCACCGGGCCGTTGGCCCCGGCTTCGGCGGTGTGGTTGAACACCACATCCATAATCACCCCGATACCCGCTTTATGCAACGCCTTGACCAGATCACGGAATTCATTGATATGGGTGCCTTGTTCAGGGGTGACACAATAGCCGGGGTGGGGGCTGAAAAAACTGTGGGTACTGTAACCCCAGTAATTTTTTAAGCCAAGATTGGCGGTATTGGCGGGCACATCTTGTTCATCAAAGGCCATGACCGGCAACAACTCAACATGACTGATGCCCAGTTTTTGCAAGTAAGGGATTTTTTCTATCATCCCTGAAAAAGTGCCGGGGTTGACCGCCTTGGAAGACGCATGGCGCGTAAAGCCGCCTACATGAACCTCGTAAAGGATGGCTTTTTCACTGCTGATGCGTAACGGGATGTCGCCTTCCCAATCGTAATGATTAATATCAACCACCTGGCAGCGCATGGCGGTTGCGCTGTTGTCTCCCGGCTGGCAGGCGGCAGAACGGCTCCAACGCTGATCATCGACCACATACGCCCACGGGTCGATCAATTGTTTGTCTTTATCGAAACTAAACCCGGCTTCACGCAAGCGGTTGGGGCCATTCATGCGCCACGCATACCACGTGCCTATCGGCAATCTACTGACAAAAACATGCCATGAGAAAAATGTCCGGTTAGTATCTTCCTGTAATTGAATGATCTGAAAAGGCCCGTCGCAAGTGGCACTGTGGAACAGTAGCAGTTCGACATGGCTGGCATGGCGGCTAAAAATGGAAAAATTAACGCCGTCCTTATTGGGCTTGGCACCCGAAGGATAAGAATTACCAGGCTTTATCTTGTATTCTGTTTTCTTCATAACAACATCTCCTGATTTGCTGCATACACTTAATCAAGTGGTTCTCAAAGCGGTGGTCAAACAGCACTTAATAAATGGGTACAGCGTAATTTTTCCAGGGTATTGGAACTCACTATGGAAAATGCGCTCTTACGGTTCAAATGAAGGGATTAGCATTAAATAAATCATGCAGTAATTTAAGTAGTTATAGCCATTGCTAACCGGAACTATCATATAGGGCCAGCAATTAGCAACTGTCAGTCCTTTATAGCAATAATGCAAACAAAATTAAGCCATTGGAAATAAGTGTCCATCCGCTTAAAGCCTGCCCGCTTGAGCAAGGCAACATTTTCATCCAGACGGTACGGAATCAAAACATTTTCCAACGCTTCACGCTTGCGTTGGTTTTCGTTGTTACTGTAACCCTGTTGGCTGGTTTTAAAATGCAGGTAGTGGTCAATATAAAGCCGGTTTAATTGCCCGTCAGCCGCCAAAATCTTTTCTGACAATAAAACTATGCCGCCTGGCTCCAATGCCCGGTGAACTGTGGCCAGCAAATTTTCCCTAGCTAACGGCCGCACAAACTGCAAAGTCCAATTTAATAGCACCGCATGACAAGCGGGTAATAGGCTGATACTGGCCAAATCGGCCAGTTGTAATGTCACAAGGCCTTTTGCCAGCGCAGATGCCAATTTTTCACTGGCTTTATCAAGCATTGCCTGGGAATTGTCATAGCCCATAAATTTTAGGCCAGCAGGGCATTGGTTGTGCTTGATGAAGGTGTCAATACTGGTGCCGGTTGAGCAGCCCAAATCACAAACCACCGCCTGATCGGGCAAACAAGCCATCAACAAGTCGGCTTGCATTGCTTGGATTTCATGGTAGAAAGGGATGCTTCTGGCCACCATATCATCAAATACACCGGCAACACGTTCATCAAAAACAAAGTCCTCCACCCTGCCCGTTGCCTGAAAAAGCTTATCCTGAACATTCATTGCTATGTTATTGGCGTGGCTTATTTGCGGTTGAACAAACCCACCCAATAGGACAGACGACCAGCGCGTTCAGCGGTCAGTTGTTCCCAATGGAAACACCAGCCCCAGTTGCCCACCGTGGTGCCGGGGGTGTTCATGCGATGTTCGGAGTCCAGCTCAAGGATATCTTGCATAGGAATCACCGCAAGATTGGCAACCGAAGCCAGTGCCGCCTGCACCAAAGCCTGGTGTAATGGCAAGGAAGGGTTGCCAAGATACTCATAAATATAATGCTTTTCATGATCAGACAGTTTTGATGCCCAACCCACAGTGGTGTCATTATCATGGGTGCCGGTATACGCCACGCAATTTTTAGTGTAGTTGTCCGGCAAGTAAGGGTTGTCTGGCCCGCCACCAAAAGCGAACTGCAGTATCTTCATGCCCGGCAAATCAAAACCATCCCTTAACGCTTCCACTTCCGGGGTGATTATCCCCAAATCTTCAGCCACTAAGGCCACCGGGCCCAGTTCTGATTTAATGGCTTGCAACAAGTCATGACCGGGTGACACCACCCATTGGCCTACTTGTGCCGTCTCTTGGTCTGATGGGATTTCCCAAGCGGCTTCCAAACCGCGGAAATGGTCAATCCTTAAAATATCGAACAGCTCGCTCTGCGAACGCATCCGATCCAGCCACCAAGCAAAACCTGATTGTTGCAAATAATCCCAGCTGTAATGGGGGTTGCCCCAACGCTGTCCCGTTTCTGAAAAATAATCAGGCGGCACCCCGGCAACGACCGGCATTTGGCCTTCTTCATCCAATTTAAAAACTTTTGGGTTTGCCCATACGTCCACACTGTCATAAGACACAAAAATAGGGATGTCTCCAAACAGGTATACACCGCGTTGGTTGGCATAATGCTTTATGGCCATCCATTGCTTATAAAATACGAACTGCTCAAATTTGTAGCCAGCAATTTGATGTTTTAATTTTAGTCTGGCTTCTGCAATGGCTTTTTTGTCGCGGTCCCGTAACAACTTGGGCCACTGGCTCCAAGGCATTTGGCAGAATTGGTTGCGTAGTGCCATAAACAAGGCGAAATTGTCCAACCAATAAGCTTTATCTTTACAAAATCGTTTAAATTCATTTTGGTCTTTTGCTTCTGCACGTTCCAAGAAACCAAAGTAGGCTTTATTCAGCAAGCAATATTTGTTGAATGCCGGACTGCCACGGCAAGCATCACACAGCTCATCAGCCAGCAACCAGTTGCATTCAACCAATTTTTCAATATCAATCAAGCTGGTGTTGCCTGCATGGGCAGAAAGTGACTGATACGGTGAACCATCGGCATGGGTCATGCCCAACGGCAAGGTCTGCCAGACAGTTATGCCGCAATTATGAAGGAAATCTACAAAATAATAAGCATCTTTACCTAAGTCGCCAGAGGGTAAAGAGGTGATGTGCAATAAGATGCCCGCCCGCCGTTTAGTTAAAATTTCATTCACCGTATGTGTTCCGAAGTGGTTTCATGCCTTGGCACGTAACCCTGATAATACAAGGGTTACGGTAAATGGCAAAGGGAGGATGGGGTTGGCAGGTTTAGCCGTACCTAAAACTAGGCAACCACTGGCTATCTGACGTAGTGCAGCTTCTGCCCCAACATGTCAGGCGTGACCAATACTACGCCACCGGGACTGACATAAAAACGTTTTTCATCATCCGCCCTATTCTCACCCACTACCAGATTTTCAGGAACGTCACAGTTTTTTTCAATGATCGCTTTGGTGATGCGGCAATGTCTGCCGATATTCGCACCCGGCAAAACAATGCTGTCTTCCATAGTGGAATACGAATTAACGCGAACATTGGAAAACAGTAAAGAATGGCGGATTTTAGCTCCGGATATCACACACCCGCCAGATACCATAGAATCCACTGCTGAACCACGGCGGTCATCTTCGTCAAAAACAAATTTGGCAGGTGGCGTTTGTTCCTGATAAGTCCAGATCGGCCAAGTTTTATCATACAGGTTCATATCGGGCTTGACGCCAATCAATTCCATGTTGGCAGTCCAGTAAGCATCAATAGTACCCACATCACGCCAGTAACTTTGCTCGCCACTTTGCAAATCCAAGAAAGGGTAAGCATTGACCACATATTTATCAATCACTGACGGGATGATGTCCTTGCCAAAATCCCTACTGGAACCTTTGGTGTCGGCATCTTTAAGCAGTTGTTCAAACAAGAAAGGCGCGTTGAAGATATAAATGCCCATGGATGCCAACGCAGTATCGGTGCGGCCCGGCATAATGGGCGGATTTTCAGGTTTTTCGACAAAAGCCGTGACCCGGCGGTTGCCATCAACACCAATCACCCCGAAAGCCTTGGCCTCTTCCAGCGGCACTTCTATACAACCAATGGTCAAATCCGCCTTTTTTTCGACATGGTCACGCAGCATTTCAGCGTAGTTCATTTTGTAAATATGATCGCCCGCCAATATTAAAATATGCTCCGGTTTGCGGGTACGGAGAATATCAATATTTTGGAACACGGCATCGGCGGTGCCTTTGTACCATGAATCCTCATCATGGCGTTGTTGGGCGGGCATCAAATCAACATATTCGCCAAATTCACCCCTTAGGAAACCCCAGCCTTGCTGTATATGGCGTATCAAGGAGTCGGCCTTATATTGCGTTAGAATGCCAATTTTACGGATACCTGAGTTGACACAATTGGATAACGGAAAATCAATAATGCGGAATTTGCCACCAAACGGCACTGCCGGCTTGGCCCGCCAGTCCGTCATATTCATCAACCGGGAACCTCTACCGCCTGCCAAAATTAACGCAATAGTGTCACGTGTCAAATGATGGATATTTTTATTGGCTGATTCTGACATTGGGTATCTCCAGATGGAATAGTTTCACAACCATTGTTGTGTTTGGTAATATTGCTTAACATTTTACTACAGAGAGGCAATAAAAAGTGAAAAAGCGTTTGAAAAATGCACTTGATTCTACGTCTGCCCCATCAGAAATTGCAACTGAAATAAATCTGCCAGAAGCAAGCCTTTCCGCTGCGGAAAGGCCGGACACAGTCCCTGAAAACACCCCGCCTGACGACGGCCTGCAGCTTATCATGGCAGCACAACACCATGATCCATTTAATGTTCTTGGTCTGCATGGCAATGACATTTTGGTTTATATGCCTTATGCGGAAAAGGTCTCTTTGCTGGACACCCAGACACCTTTTGAGCGCATTGAAGGCACTGATTTCTTTGTTTGCCGCAACACCACCGACTTACCACAGCACTATAAGTTGGCTTGGACAGACAAGGCCGGCACTGTCCACGAAAACCACGACCCCTACAATTTCGGCCTGCAATTGCAAGATTTTGACCTGCACTTGTTTGGTGAAGGTAAGCATTGGCATATCTATCAAAAACTTGGCGCACACCTACAGACGGTTGACGGAATTGACGGCGTACTGTTTGCCGTGTGGGCGCCGAACGCCGCCCGGGTCAGCGTGGTGGGTGATTTCAACCACTGGGACGGCCGTTGCAACCCCATGCGTAGTGTCGGGGCGGGCGGGGTTTGGGAGCTGTTTATGCCGGGACTGGCTGCCGGTTGCCTGTACAAATTTGAAATACTCAACCGCCATAGCCATCAGCTATTATTGAAGACTGACCCTTATGGGCAGCAATTCGAGCTGCGTCCCAACACCTCGTCAATAGTCACCTGTTATGGCAACTATGCATGGGACGATCAGCACTGGATGGACAGCCGGGCTGCTTTTGACTGGCTGCATCGACCGATGTCCATTTATGAAGTGCATCTTGGCTCCTGGCAGCGAGACCCGCAAGGCAACTTCTTAAACTACCGTGAATTGGCGGTTACCTTGGTGGATTATGTCAAAGAATTGGGCTTCACCCATATTGAATTGCTGCCCATATCGGAACACCCGCTGGATGCTTCTTGGGGCTACCAATCGACCGGCTACTTCGCCCCCACCAGCCGACACGGCTCGCCTGATGACTTCCGTTATTTCATCGACACCTGTCACCAAAACAATATCGGGGTTATATTGGACTGGGTACCCGCGCATTTCCCTAAAGACGCCTTTGCCCTGGCACGTTTTGACGGCAGCGCCCTGTACGAACACGAAGACCCGCGCAAAGGCGAACACCGTGACTGGGGCACGCTGATCTACAACTATGGCCGCAACGAAGTCAAAAACTTCCTGCTCGCCAGCGCCATTTTTTGGCTGGAAGAATTCCATTTGGATGGTTTGCGTGTCGATGCCGTCGCCTCGATGCTCTATTTGGATTATTCCCGTAAACATAATGATTGGATACCGAACCATTACGGCGGTCGTGAAAACCTTGAAGCCATTGATTTTTTACGCCAGCTTAATGAGGTGACCCACGACCAGCACCCCGGCACCGTGATCATGGCGGAAGAATCCACCGCTTGGCCGCAAGTGACCCGACCGACTTGGGCGGGTGGCCTGGGTTTCTCGATGAAATGGAACATGGGCTGGATGCACGACACCTTGGCGTATATGAGCCATAACCCTGTGTACCGGATGCATCACCATAACCAGCTTACTTTTGGCCTGCTGTACGCCTTCACTGAAAACTTCGCCCTACCCTTCTCCCATGACGAAGTGGTGCATGGCAAAGGCTCACTGGTCAACAAAATGCCCGGTGACGAGTGGCAGCGTTTTGCCAACCTGCGCTTGCTGTATACCTTTATGTACACCTACCCCGGCAAAAAATTGCTGTTTATGGGCTGTGAATTTGGCCAAGGCACAGAATGGGATTTCAGCCGCGGCTTAGACTGGTATGTACTGGAATACCCGCACCATAAAGGCATGCAAACCTTGGTCAAAGACTTGAACTATCTTTATAAAACCCAACCAGCCTTGTTCAGCCATGATTTCGATGGCCAAGGCTTTGAATGGCTCGATTGTCATGACATGGAGCAATCGGTCATCTGCTACCGACGCAAAAGTGAATTTGAAGAAGTCATTGTCGTACTCAATTTCACGCCCGTGCCTAGACCGCATTACCGTGTCGGCGTACCGACACCGGGCACTTACAACGTTATTTTCAACTCGGACTCGCATTTTTATGACGGCAGCAACACCGGCAACAATGCTGTGCCATCCCAACCCGCTTATTGGATGAACCAACCCCATTCCATTGACGTCACTTTGCCGCCACTAGGGGGCATAATCCTTAAGCTTTAAGATTGATACCCCCACATGAAAATTCTCTTTGTTGCCAGTGAAGCCCACCCGCTGATAAAAACCGGCGGGCTGGCCGATGTGGCCGGTAGCCTGTCCAGCGCCTTGGCGGGGCTGGGTCAGGATGTGCGGCTGCTTATCCCCAATTATCAGGCGATTGGCCAGCGCAATGACATACGCCATTTAGCTTCGCTGCGTATTGACAACTGCAACATCAACTTATTGGAAACACGCATTGCCGACACTGGCGTGACTGCTTGGCTGATTGATTACCCCGCTTATTATAATTATCCGGGCAATCCGTATTTGGACGCGTCGGGAGAGCCGTGGGCCAATAATGCCGAACGCTTTGCACTGTTCTGCAAAGTCGCGGTGGCAGTGGCTATGGACCGCATCAAGCAAAACTGGCAAGCGGATATTGTCCACTGCAATGATTGGCAAAGCGGTTTAGTGCCGGCCTTGTTGTCTTTGGAGCAGGGCGGGCGGCCCGCCACAGTGTTTACCATCCATAATTTGGCCTATCAGGGGGTGTTCCCTGCCGAAAAGCTTACCAGCCTCGGCTTGCCCATTGAATTATGGCATCCTGAAGGCTTGGAGTTCCACGACCAACTGTCTTTTATGAAAGGCGGTTTGGTATATGCCGATGCCATCACCACCGTTAGCCCGACTTATGCCAAAGAAATACAAACTGAAGCCTTTGGCTGTGGGCTTGAAGGGCTGTTAAGCCACCGCCAAGCCGATTTAGTGGGCATTTTGAATGGCATTGATGAGGAACAATGGAATCCGCACACCGACCCGCATATTGCCCAAGATTTTGATGCCAGCACATTGGCACTTAAAAAAGCCAACAAAGCGGCTTTGCAACAGCAGTTTGGCTTGCCCGTTGACGATGCCCTGCCAGTGTTTGCCCTAATCAGCCGCTTAGTTGAGCAAAAAGGCATTGATTTGGTGATTGCCTGTTTGCCGGACATGATGGCCTTGCCGATGCAGTTTATTTTGCTCGGCGATGGCAACAAAACCTTCATCAGCCAATTGCAAAGCTTGGCGGCGGAGTATCCCGAACGGTTTGCCGTACGCATTGGCTATAACGAGAAACTGGCCCATCAGATTGAGGCAGGGGCGGATGTGTTTTTAATGCCGTCGCGCTTTGAGCCGTGCGGGCTAAACCAAATGTACAGCCAACGCTATGGCACGCTGCCACTGGTACGCAACACAGGTGGCCTTGCCGACACCGTGGTAGACGCCCTACCCCAAACACTTGCCGACCATACTGCCACAGGCTTTGTCTTTAGCGAAGCCAATCCCGGCCCGTTGCTGGAAGCCATTAAACGCGCCTTGACTGTATATAGTATGCCCAAGGCATGGCAATCCATGCAGGTACAGGCAATGGGCAAGGATTTTTCTTGGCAGCGTAGCGCGGCGGAATATTGGCAGGTTTATTGTAGGGTGGTAAGCTAAACCGATGACGTGATGGCTATCAGCAAAACGTCGGGGTACACCCTCTTGGGTACAAGCGCTATCGCTTTTATGCCCTTCAGGGCAAACCCGATCTGCGGAACTATATAGAAAATTGGGGGTTATTTAAAGCACCCGCCCACTATTTACCTCCCCAAATAAGAGGCCAGCAACTCACCGAACTGGTTGATTTTTTGTGCAGTGCCTTGATCACTGATGCTGCCGTTTTCCAGCACATAGGCATAATCAGTATATCTGAGCGCCACTGCTGCGTTTTGTTCGGCAACCAAAAAACTTACCCCGTGGTTATCCCGTAGGTTTTTGATGATTTCAAATATCTCTTCAACAATTTGCGGCGCCAAGCCCATGGAAGGTTCATCAAGCAGCACCAGTTTTGGATCGCTCATCAGGGCACGGCCTATAGCCACCATTTGCTGTTCACCGCCGGAGGTATAACCAGCCAGACTTTTGCGGATTTTCTTCAACCTAGGGAAATAGCCATAAATATTATCAAGCTGTGCGTTCAGTTTAGCCTTGGAGGGCCGATGTATATAGCCTCCTGTCAGCAAGTTTTCTTCGACTGACAAATGCTGGAAACAGTGCCTGCCTTCCAATACCTGCACCAAGCCTTGTTTGACCAGCTGGTGCGGTGCACTGTGGTTGACCACCTCGCCCAAATATTCAATCTGCCCATCGGCTATTTCGCCGCGCTGGGCATGTACCAAACCGGAAATAGCCTTGAGGGTGGTGCTTTTGCCAGAACCATTGGCCCCCAGCAGCGAGACTACGCTGTTGGCGGCCACTTCCAGCGAGATATTCTTAACCGCCAGAATGACTTGCTCATAGATGACTTCGATATTTTTGATACTTAATAGCGGCGTGGCTGACATATTCGGTTCCTTGGGCTTATGACCCCCTTAACCCTTAGCGGGCTACTGGAAGAATGCCGCACAGACACGGAGTGTCCACCCCGCACCTGTGCAGTCAGGTTAAGATGGTTTAAGACTCTTTAGAACAATCGCGCGGCGTGATGCCTTTTTCTTTAGCGTATTTATGGGAAGACTCTTCAATTATCGGGCGCAACAAATCACGGTCTGCTTGCACCCAATCGGAGATCACATTCCATTTGCTGCCATCCCATTGTTGGAAGCGCACCGCGCCGCCGCCTTCATGGTCTGAGCATGTCAGTTTAAGCGGCTGCACCAACCCTAACGCCCCCAAATCAGCCAAGCGTTTATCATCCAAGTGGATATGTTCAAAGCCCCAGCGGACTTCTTCGCCAGTCAGGGGACGTTTGCCGTATTTTTCTTGCGCCACGCGCACCGCTTCCACGTTCAATATACCATTGACCACACCCAGGTTGTAATAAACCGTGCCAAAACGTTTGGCATCTTCCAAATTGCCCTTATTGGCTTTTATGACATATTTGTCAATATCCTGCAAAACCGGAAAATTAGTGCCGGAAGGGTGGGTGGTGATGGAAATGAAGCCCTTGGCTGCGTTGCCTGCTGGCGCGGCATCGTCTTCTGAATTGCTCCAAATATTGCCGATAATGTGGTCAGCAGGGAAGCCGGTTTTTTGCGCGGTTTTTAACGCCACCGGATTCATAACCCCCCAGCCGCGCAAGATCACCCAATCAGGTTTGATGCGGCGGATATTCAACCACTGCGATTGTTGTTCGTTGCCAGGATGCGGCACTTCTAGCAGGGTCAATTTAAAGCCATACTTTTTCGCCAGCAGTTCCAAAATGCCGTTGGTTTCTTTGCCGTAAGGCGAGCCATGGTACAAGGTGACAATTTTTTTGCCTTTGAGCTTTTCCAGCCCACCGGATTCAGTGCCGATATAATTGATAATGGCGGACACTTCGCTGTACGGGTTTAATTGCAGCGGGAAAATATACGGGAATACGCTACCGTCGGTGGAGTCGGTGCGTCCGTGGTTAATGGTGATCAACGGCAATTTATCGGCGGTTGAGCGGTCCAGCGTGGCGTAGGCAATACCCACCGACAACGGGTTGGTGGCTGCGGCAGGTGCGCCGTTTAAACCGTGTTTGAGGCGTTCATAACATTCCACGCCCTTTTCCACCACATATTCCGTTTCGCACTCGCTCCAGGTCAATTTGACGTTATTGACACCGCCCTCTTTTAAATTGACATATTGCAAGTAGTCGATGAAGCCGCCAAAAAAACCGCTGCCGCCAGCCGCATAAGGGCCGATACGGTAACTTTGTAACGGGAAATATTGTTCCCCGTCGGCACGGGCGCTTGGGCTGGTGGCTACTACAGCCAAACTAAGCGCCAGCACTAATCTGGCGCATTTATTTACATTTACTTTCATGATCAATACCTCTTTTTGGATTAATAAACATCAGTTAACAACTTCTACAACAAAAAAACTGGCTTTTTAATGGCTTCAATAACGCAACGGCCAGACCCGTAGCTGCTGGGTAAAAGTCCGCCAAATGCTGGCGAGTCCGTTGGGTTCTTTAATCAGAAAACCGATGATCAGCATTCCGAATACGATTTTCTGGAAATTTTCCAAATGCCCCGAATCAATGACACCCACCAACAAACCGTTGGCGATATGCGACATCAGCACTGGAAACAGCACAATAAATGCGGCGCCTAAAAAATTGCCCAAGATGCTGCCCATACCACCAATAATGATGATGAACAGTATCTGGAATGAGCGGTTAATATCGAACCCATGCGGCTCAACTGTACCCAGATAAGTGAAGGCCCATAATGAACCGGCAATGCCCAAGTAAAATGAACTGATGGCAAAGGCTAATAATTTGGTTTTGGGGATGGCAATGCCGATCACAGCGGCAGCAGTGTCCATATCGCGTACCGCCATCCAGTTTCTGCCCAACTCGCTGCGCACAATGTTCGCCGCCAGCAGGCCCAGTGCCGTCACGATGGTCAAGGTCAACAGATAGCGTCCGGCGGGCGAACTTAGGTCAAGGCCAAAAACATCGAGCGGTGGGGCGGTGATGACCCCTGACGAGCTGTCATTGGAAAACCAAGCAAAGTTGGTAAACACCCATTGCACAAAAAACTGCGCCGCCAAGGTTGAGACCAGCACATAAAAACCTTTTATTTTTAAACTGGGCAACCCAAAAATAACGCCGGTCAGCCCAGCGACCACACCACCTAACAAGATGCTGAGCAAAAATGGCAAGCCTTCCACCCGCAAATTAAAGTTATAGGCGGAAAATGCCCCCACTGCCATAAAGGCCGCCGAGCCTAGCGACAACTGTCCGGCATAGCCAGTGAGGAAATTAAGCCCCATGCCTGCTAAGGACAACACCAGAAAAGGGATTAGAATGGCACTAAACCAATAGTCATTACCGCAATTAGGCACTAACACGAAAGCTGATGCCAATAGCAAATAAAACCCTATCCTGTCCTGACGTAGCCGAAAAAGACGCTGGTCTGCCCGATAATGGGTGATGAATTGTCCCGCTTCACGATACAACATGACGCTCTCCTTTAAACACGTTCTATTTGACGTTCGCCGAACAAACCGGCGGGCCTGACCAGTAGGAACAGCATAGCCAAGACGTAAGGGAACCAGTTTTCAATGCCCCCACCCAGATAAGGCCCTATGAATATTTCTGCGAGTTTTTCCGAAGCCCCGATAATCAGGCCACCGACAATGCAGCCAGTAATGGAGGTGAAACCGCCGATGATTAACACCGGCAAGGCTTTCAGCACCACCAGCGATAGCGAAAACTGCACACCCAAGCGGGCGCCCCATAGCAAACCGGCCACCAAGCCGACAAAACCGGCCACCCCCCAAACAATCAGCCAGAGCCGTTGTAAATTGATGCCCACAGCCAAGGCCGCCAACGGGTCGTCCGCTACCGCCCTAAGGGCTATGCCGGTACGGGTTTTGTTGAAAAATAACGACAGGATGATGACCAACGAACCCGCCACTGCCGAGGCAAACAGGTCGAATTGCGACAGCAGTAGGCCAAGTACTTCAAAAGGTTCATCATTAATGCCCAGATCAAGGCCGTGCACTTGGGCACCCCAGAGCGACTGCGCCAAGCCTTCGATGATATAGCTAAGCCCCAGCGTCGCCATAAATAGGGTGATCGGCGAGCGGTTGACCAGCTTACGTAATACCCAGCGCTCTATGGCCCAGGCCAATACCAGCATAATCAACAGAGTCAACACAAACGCCAGCCAGAATGGGTAACTGCGTTCCAGTAAACTGACAAAAGTCAGTGCAGAAAACAGCACCATAGAACCTTGGGCAAAGTTAAAAACGCCGGAAGCTTTATAAATCAGTACAAAGCCAATGGCGACCAAGGAATACATGACACCGGCCAGTAACCCGCCCACTAAAACTTCAAAGAAAAAACTCATGGTGATTGCTCCGGTTAATGTTGAGTGCCCAAATAGGCGGCGATGACTTGCGGGTTTTGGCGCACCTCTTCAGGCTTGCCATCACCAATTTTTTTACCGTAATCCAGCACCACAACATGGTCGGACAGCGCCATCACCACGCCAATATCATGTTCAATCAACACAATGGTAGTACCGAACTCGCGTTGCGTAGCAAGGATAAAGCGGCTCATTTCTTGTTTTTCCTCAGTGTTCATGCCTGCCATCGGTTCATCGAGCAGCAACAGCTTGGGTTCAGCTGCCAATGCGCGGCCCAGTTCCACGCGTTTTTGCAGACCGTATGGCAAATTGCCGACCACGTTATTGCGCCACGGCTGGATATGCAAAAACTCGATGATTGCTTCGGCCTTTTCTCTTTGCTGCACAGCTTCCTGTGGTGCCCGGCCCAGATTGAACACCTCTTCCAACCAGCTGCTGCGGAAATGCAGGTTGCGGCCGGTCAGCACGTTATCCAAGACACTCATGCCCTTGAACAAGGCAATGTTTTGGAAAGTGCGTGCAATACCTCGTTCAGCGGCGTGATGCGGTTGCATAATGTGCAGGATTTCTCCGTTATAGCTGATAGTCCCTTCATCGGGCCGATAGACACCGTTGATGACATTGAGCAGCGAACTTTTGCCAGCCCCATTAGGGCCAATCAAGGCGCAAATTTCGCCTGGCTGCACGGTAAAACTGATATTAGTGATGGCTTTAACGGCTTTGAAAGACAACGAGATGTGTTCCAGCTGCAACAAAGGAAGCGGTGACAATGGCTGCGTTGTGTTCATTAGCTGATTCCCTGAGTAACTGAAAAATGTGCGGTCAAGCGGCTGTGGCAGTCATGTCCGGCTGGCGTGCTAATGCCCACCGTCTCCCAAGCCGGGGCATCCGGCCAGTTTCTGATATTGATACCTAGAGACTGAAAGAATTGTTCGGACGACTCAGGCAACGCCTCGCCGATCAGTAACGGCACGCGGGTACGGCTTAAGCCAATAACATCTTGCAATGGCCGGATAACCAGGCCATAGGCCACCGCTTTCCGTAATGGTGAGGACTTTGCCGAGGTGGCGAGCGACCAGTCCAACAAAGCCCGGTGCCATGTGCCTGTCAGGGGCAACCGCGCTTTCACTAAGCACTCCAAGCGTTGGTAAGTCGAGCTAGTGCCAGCCACCAATGTCGGCCCCAATTCGCGTCGGTCACCGTCGCGGGTGTTTATGTTTTCAGGAAAATTGAGTTTGAACCCTGCCTGCAACCAAGGGGCCAACAGATATTTCAGATGTCCGCTGGCGGCAAAAGCGCGAGCCGCCAACGCTTCTTCCCGTTCGGTCAAAGTTTCCAGCTCGATCAGCAAGCGGCCTTGGGTCAACAACTTTTTGTGGCTCAATTTCTTCCTTTCGACCCGTTGTTGCGGATTAAGCCGGTAAAACACAAAGGCATCGTTAGCTGCTCCAGCGATAGGTGGCTGGTAAAAATGGTTGTTACTGAGGTTGATCAATCCGGCATAGGGCTGCAAAATGCCCCGTTGATAAGTGGCTAGACCACGCGCATCGGCATAGATGACCAGGGCTTGCCCTAATCCTTGTTGTTGCAGCAAGTCAACTTGAGACTGCCCTTCAGCAAATACAAAAGCCGGTTGCAACTGCTGCAATAAAGCCAAAAATTCGGCATTATGGCTCTCATTGTCCAATGGCGCAGATACGCCGCCCAACCAGTGCGCCGCCAGCGACAACAGCAAGGCCTCTGGCCTTGGGTTAGAAAGTAGGTACAGCGTGTCGCCTCTGGCAAATCCATGGGCCTTCAAGGCCGACACCAGTTGTAGGGTTTCATGCTGTATTGCCCGCCAGGTTTTTTCCTCCCAGACCCCTAACCGTTTATGCCGCATGGCAATCTGGGTCGGATGGTGGCTGGCCTGAAAATTTAACCATTCCGGTAAAGTATCTGCGCTCATGACATGACTCTGCGGCTAAATGGACTATCAGGCGGGTAATGCGGCTTGCTGTGCTTCCAATTCGCGCACCAACGGCAGGACTTTTTCACCGAAGTAGGCCACCTCTTCTTGAAAATGCAGAAAGCCGGACAGTATCAAATCAACGCCAATGGCTTTCAGCGCCACAATGCGCTCGGCAATCTGTTGCGGGGTGCCGATCAAGTTGGTCTTGAAGCCATCGTTGTATTGCACCAAATCTTCAAACGTGGATTTGGCCCAATTGCCCTCACCCTCCGGACTGGCAGCCCCAGCCTGCTTGACTTCATGACCAAAAGCATTGACCGCTTCAGGGTTCGCTTTGTCGATAATCTCCGCCAGCACGGCCTTGGCTTCTGCCTCAGTGTCGCGGGCAATGATGAAGGCATTCACACCAATTTTGACGTGATGCTTGTGCACTGCCGCTTTGCTTTTAATGTCATCAATTTGCGCCTTGATGCCTTCCACAGTGTTGCCGTTGGTGAAATACCAATTGGACACCCTTGATGCCATATCCCTAGCGGCACGGGAGCTACCACCCTGAAAAATTTCAGGATGCGGCTGTTGCAACGGCTTGGGTTTTAAGGTGAAGTTATGGAAACGGTAAAAATCGCCGCTATAGCTAAAATTATCAGTCGTCCAAATGCCTTTCAACACGTCGATAAACTCTTCAGACCGGCGGTAACGCTCGTCATGCTCCAACCAAGGCTGGCCAATGGCTTGAAACTCCCCCTTAAACCAACCGGAAACCACATTCACTGCAATGCGCCCGCCCGTTAAAATGTCAATGGTGGTCAATTGCTTGGCAACCACCACTGGATCCCAAGGCCCTGGCAGGATAGCGGCGATCAGCCTTAGCTTAGTAGTAGCCGCCAGTAAAGCATGGGAAAATGACACCGATTCGTGTTGATATTCCGCGCCATAACCAGCGGTGAAACGAATTTGGCTGAGCGCGTATTCAAAACCGCTCTGCTCGGCAATTTGCGCCAACTTGCGGTTATAATCAAAATCATAGCTAGTGCGTTGCTCAATGTTGCTGACAATCAGCCCGCCACTAACGTTGGGCACCCAATAGGCGAATTTTATTTTTTCTGAACTCATAATTAATCTCTCAGTAAAGTTAACTGGGGTGTAAAGCGTTAGTTTTTAGAATCATTTATTGCCGGGACTTAAAAAATGGCAAGGCTCTGCTGACAGCCAAGTCAATCCGTTCGTCCAAGCTCTTGCTGGCAAGTTTGTATTCAACAAATTCGGCTTCGGTTGCATACACACCCACCGGTAAGGTCAATGCCTGGAAAAAACTGAACAAGGGGCGGAGCTGGTGGTCAATAATCAACGCATGTCTATCACTGCCACCCGTGGCAGCCAAAAGCACCGGCACATCCAGCAAAGCATTCTGGTCAACCAAGTCGAACAGATGCTTAAAAATACCGGTATAAGTCGCCCGATAGACCGGAGTGGCCACCACTAACACATCAGCTGATTCTATAGCGGCAATATCAGCTTGGATGGCTTCCGGCAGCTCAGTACGGCTAACGGTTGCCCCCAGTTGTGCACTGATCTGGCTAAGTTCGATTAAGTGCAAATCAATGGCTATGGCCTGATTGATACGGCTGGTGATTTCTTCAAGCAATGCGGATGTTCTTGATGGTTTGCCGGCACCGCCTGACACTGCGGTTATTTTCAGTTTATTGCTCATAATAGCTCCAAGTTATCATTGGGTTGGTTAATCGGTTATCAATTAAGATAACCTTTATAATATATATTGCAGTTCTTGTGCCAATTTTTTGTATATATATTTCAATTAGTTATTTATATGTATTTATTTTATGATGTTGAATAATTGACAGGATGCTGCTGCATTGCTGCACTGGCAGCAATTATTATGGAATGATATTAATTTGTAAGATAAGCAGCAGGTAAAATAATAGGGGTTATTTAAAAATCCTGGCAATTGCTTCAGGTCAGTTAATTTGGCTTTATTATTAATAACTGAGATTTCTCAGCCGATAATTTATTTGGTTTTTTTAAGCGTTTGGGCTGGGCAAAGCTGGGTGTTCCCTTCGGCTTCCCTTAGGGAACATAGGGCAATGCTTCATAGTCAAAGTGCGCTGGCTAAATGTAATCGAAGCATGTTGACTGAATGTAGCCGAAGCGCGTAGTCGAAGCCCTGACTACAGCCTGATGGTTTGTCTGGTTTTTGTGCTAGGTTGCAATCGGCTTGGTTCAGGGAATATACGGCTTTATCCCGGGCTTCCGGTGTAGGAACGTAGCCATGCCCGCGATAACCCGCTGCCACTGTGGAGCAATGGGGGCAATGGCTTTTGTTGAGTTAGGCTGTTATTTTCAACAGCCGCGCGGCGGTTTTATAAAATAACTGGCCCAATATTGCCTCATGAAAACCCAAAGCGGCAAAGTCATCGACGGTCTGTTTCATGTCACGGAAAGGGTATGAAGAACCAAACAGCAATTGTTCGCTTAAAAAGCTATTGGCGGCTTCGACATAGAGTTGGCTGCCGGGTTGGAATAGATACATGTCCGGCACCAGATAAATATTGTCATAGCGGAATGCCGCGCCAATAATTTCGTTGACAAAGGGGTAATAGCCATGAAAACAGATAATGTTCAATAACGGGTATCTTCTTGCCACCCTTGCTAGCGCATTGGGATGGGCATAATCAAAATCCGGTGTAGTGGGGCCGCTCATTAAACACACCGGCACATCAAAATGGATACAGGCTTCATAGACAGGAAAAAACACAGGATCATCAGCCTGTAAGGCCGGTTCAGCAAACCCCGGTTCGATATTGATGGCTTTGAAACCGAGCTGTTGGATAACCCGGTCAATTTCTGCCAAGGCATTTTGCTCGCCCCTGGCTTGGATGTCCACGGAGCCGATACCGACGAATTTGGTACTTTTGCCAACCAAATCGGCAATAGTGTCGTTGGCTATGGTGAGGCTTGGTGTTTCTCTGCCAACCACTACCGCTTGGTCGATGCCTGCCCGTTCGATTTCAGCCAGATACCCGCCCAGCGTATAAGAACGGATAAAGTGTTCGGTATCTTTTGAACCGACCCGCTGGTTCAGCCATTTGGCGGTGGCATAACCTGCCGTGCCGGGATTGGCCCCGAAAAAATCGTGCAGGAATGCAGGCCGGTTTCTCATATCAATTATTTTTGGCATGTTTTTTCTCTATTTCTTTTTTATCTATTTCATGGATTAGCTGTAAAAGCTGGGGGTCGGATAATTGCCATTCAAAGCCCAATCGCCCAAATCTTTTAATTTATAATCGACCGGATCGTGCAGGGTATAAACGCGTAAATTTCTCCAGAACCGGTCCATACGTAATTTTGCCGTTGTCGCACGGGCGCCCGACACTTCAAATATCCGCGAGGTGACATCCAGACCGACCTTTGTGCTATTGACCTTGGCGGAAAACACTGCCAAGGCCACTTCGGCACGTTCAGCTTCGGTCAACAGCAATTGTTTCTGCCAAGCCCTGTCCAACAGAGCCGCCGCTTTATCCGCCAAAGCCCTAACGGCATCGATACTCGACCAGAACTCGCCATAATGCAAAAGGGTGAACGGGTCTTCGGTAATATTTTTAGCCAATGAGCCTGACCATAAGCGCGAATTGCCTCGCGTGTATTTCACTGCTTCCTGTAATGCCCCCTCAGTGATGCCCAGATAAATATTGGTAAAAATCAGTTGCGCCACCAAAGACCTAAGACTGGAAAACGGCGAGCTTAAGGGGCCGGGGTTAATCAGCAATTCCGATTCCTCTACCTGAAGATTGCGGAATTCGACGCTGCCGCTGTCAGTTTGGCGTTGTCCCATGTTGTCCCAATCATCATGGATATAGATGCCCGCGCGCTGAGTTGGTACAGCGGCAACAATAAATTGTTGGTTTTCGGCAGCTAGTGCTGACACTATCAGACGGTCAGAATCAGTGGCGCCTGAGCAAAAGCTCTTAAAACCATTGAAAAGCCTATACTGGCCTGTGTTTGTGGCAATAGTCCGGGTGTCCAGCGGGTTAAGGGCATTGCCCCACCATAGGTTCTGTTCTGCAGTTTCCTTAAACAACGCATGCCATTGTTCTGCCGTGCCATATAAACGCACTGAAGCCAGCATTAAAAATTGAAAACCAAAAACATGGGCTAAAGAACTGTCGGCGCGGGCAAAACTACGAATGACTTGGTAAATCTCCGCCCAACTGGCCCCCAATCCGCCAAACTTTCGGGGTATCAACAGTTTTAGTAACTCGGTGCGGCGGATGGCTTGTCTTTGTTCCAGCGGTGTGCCGCCTTTAAGATCACGAGCTGCGGCAGTTTCATAAAAATAGGCCGTTAACTGTTCGACTTGCTTAAGCAATTCAGCGGTTAAGGCCGTGTTGGCTGTTTCATGTTCGCCTATTGATGTCATAATCAAACCTTTATGGCAGCCCCAAGCTGCGGCTGTGCTATTTTGCCCGCACCGAACGGCCCGGTCAGATTGGTTTGTATACCGGCTTCCGAAACCTTTGGCAGCTCAATTGGCAACAAAGGAAACAGCAACTCGGCAACCCGATAGGCTTCTTCCAAATGGGGATAACCCGAAAAGATAAAGTAATCAATACCCAAATTGCCATATTCCAAAATTCTTTCCGCCACTTCTTGCGGATTGCCAACTAAAGCAGTGCCCGCGCCCCCTCGAACCAACCCGATACCGGCCCATAAGTTGGGCGCAACTTCCAGATTATCCCGTTTGCCGCCGTGCAGTTCGGTCATTTTTTTCTGGCCCACCGATTCAAAACCGGCGATTGCAGCTTGGGCGGCGGCGATGGTCTCGTCGGTCACATGCGAGATCAACCCATCAGCGGCCGCCCAGGCTTCGGCACTGGTTTCCCTGACAATAACGTGCAAGCGGATGCCAAATTTTACGCTGCGGCCCAGTTTGGCGGCTTCGGCGCGTACCCGACTTATTTTTTCCGCCACTGCGGCGGGTGTTTCACCCCAGCTTAAATACACATCGATATGTTGTGCGCTTAGCGTTATGGCGGCATCAGAAGAACCACCAATGAACAACTGCGGATAGGGTTTCTGGAAGCTGCCCGATGGTAAGTTAGCCGCCTTTACCTTGATGAACTCGCCATCAAAATCCACAGTTTCGCCTTCCAATACGGCTTTCCAAACCGTTAAAAACTCCCCAGCCTCGGCATAGCGTTGGTCATGTTGCAAAAAACTGCCGTCGGCTTGTTGCTCAGCCGGATCGCCACCCGCAACCAAATTAATCAATAGCCGCCCGCCGGAAATCCGATCCAGTGTTGATGCCATGCGGGCGGAGACGGTGGGCGAGGTGAAGCCCGGACGCAACGCCACCAAAAACTTTAACTGTTTGGTCAGATTGATCAGTGATGCCGCAGTGACCCAAGGGTCTTCACAAGCCCGTCCTGAAGGCACCAAAACACCTTTAAACCCTAGGTTATCAGCCGCCTGTGCGATTTGTTTAAGATAAGAATGGGTCACCGGCCTAACACCGACATTAGTGCCCAAATAGCGGTTATCCCCATGCGTCGGTAAAAACCAAAATATTTCCATAGCAATACCTCAAGAAAAATAATTACATTTTTAAATAGCAAAAAACATGCCAGAATTTTGCTAAGGAAAAATGGCTGTTGCAGCGGTTTTGTTGCTAAAAGCTGCTGACTCTGCAGCGGCGTTGCGCTGGCCCTGCTGCTGTTGCGGCATTTTGATAGACCTGTAAACCCTATTGAAGTCAAAAATATCGGCCAATAATAACGGGGGAGATTGGCTCGTACCGCTACGGCAGTTGTTGCTGCATCAGCAGCAGATGTTGCTAGACTGACCGCTAGTCATGCGGGGGTGGATTTGTGGCATGATCGCAGGTGTAGCCCGCTGACGGGATAACCCGCCATAAACAGCAGGACACTGTTATAAGGCTTGGTTTAAATAGTCTAATGTATCGGCTTATTGCCAAGCTTAAATAATTGGCACGCTATTTGCTTTTTTCAAGATGAATCCACATCTGGAAATAGCGGTGAACAGTAATATTTTTACCCTTGACAACACCTTAACCAGCCATGAAGTTGAAAACCCGCTGGATATTGCCAAACGCCTTGCGGGGCAATTTGCGCTGACGGCGGCAGAAAGGGATTTTTTGGGCGGTACACCCAAGCTGGAACGTGACGAAATCCGTAACAGCGGCTTATTGGGCTTAATCATCCCAGTGGAATACGGAGGACTGGGTGCTGATTGGTTGCAGACCATGCTATGCATTAGGGAAATCGCCAAAGCTGATAGCTCAATAGCCCATGTTTTCGGGTTTCAGCAGCTAATGCTGGCTACCGTGCGGCTGTTTTCCAAGCCTGAGCAATGGCAACGCTGGTTTGGGCAGACTGCCCAATTTAACTGGTTTTGGGGCAATGCCCTGAATCCATTGGACGACCGCTGCGTCGCCAAGTCTTACCCAGGGTGGTACGAGTTTACCGGCCAAAAAAGCTTTTGCTCTGGAGCCACCGATTCCGAGATGCTGATTGTGTCAGCCAAGGCCAATTCGGACGGACAATTGCTGATTGCCGCCATACCCACCGGCAGAACGGGCATTACGGTATACCAAGACTGGGACAATATCGGCCAGCGCCAAACCGACAGCGGCAGCGTCAATTTTGAGAAAGTCCGCGTGGAAGCCAATGAAGTGTTGTTGGAGCCAGGCCCTTTAAGCACACCCTTTTCTTGTTTGCGACCACTGGTGGCGCAACTGGTTCTGACCAATATTTATTTGGGGATCGCCAAGGGGGCTTTTCAGGATGCCCGGCATTATACCTTGCATGAATCCCGGCCTTGGCATGCCTCAAACTTGGCTTCGGCCCAGCATGACCCGTATGTTCTTGCCCATTACGGCAATTTTTTGGTGGGCATAGAAAGCACCCGTGTGCTATGCGATCTTGCCGCCAGCAAACTGGACAACGCTTGGGAAAAACAATCCAGGCTTACCGAGGCTGAGCGGGGGGATGTGGCCATCTCGATCAGCATTGCTAAAGTACAGGCCACCAAGACCGGCTTGGACATTACCAACACTATGTTCGCGGTGATGGGTTCAAGGTCAACGCATGGTGGTTTGCGGCTAGACCGGCATTGGCGGAATTTAAGAACACACACCTTACACGACCCTTTGGATTACAAAATTAAGGAGCTAGGAGAATGGGCACTGAACAAATCT
>Ga0208621_1000077_pt1 | contig 31198 bp, 31 predicted proteins | sample CryBogCBH26May08_FD_184617 | JGI IMG/M metagenome (GOLD analysis project Ga0208621, IMG submission 184617) | Freshwater microbial communities from Crystal Bog, Wisconsin, USA - CBH26May08 (SPAdes) (version 2) | ecosystem: Environmental > Aquatic > Freshwater > Lake | place: Crystal Bog... | reverse complement strand
TAAAAAACAATTTAAAGACTTTCTCTCATAAAGAGAGAAACAAATAATTATGAAAATAATACTGGTTACTGGTGGATCTGGTCTCGTTGGAAGTGCTATAAAAACGAAATTTACAAGCAAGGAAGGAAGCGAGCTGGTTTTTGTAAGATCAAGTGACTATGATCTCTCTTCTATGGAACAAACGAGAGAAATGTTTGAAAAATATAAACCAATTTATGTGATTCACTTGGCAGCCTGTGTAGGTGGACTCTACAAAAATATGAACTATAAAGTGGATATGCTTGAGAAAAATCTGCTTATGAATTTCAACGTTGTCAAATGTTGCCACGATTTTAAGGTTGAAAAACTGGTCGCATGTCTCTCTACTTGTATTTTTCCAGACAAGACGACTTATCCAATCAATGAAGAGATGTTGCATGATGGACCACCGCATACATCCAATGATGCTTATGCATATGCAAAAAGAATGTTGGAGATCCACTGTCAAGCGTATAGAGAGAACTATGGAGATAAATTTATCTGTGTTATTCCTACAAATATATACGGGCCACACGACAACTTCAATTTGGAAGATGCGCATGTAATACCTGCACTTATTCACAAGTGTTATTTGGCCAAAGAAAAAAACGAAAACTTTATTGTGAGAGGCACTGGAGCTCCGCTTCGCCAATTCATCCATTCAGAGGATTTGGCGGAACTAATTATCTGGACAATGGAAAATTACGACGGGAAAAGTTTGATTCTCTCTGTTCCAGAAGAAAAGGAAGTCAGCATTGGTTGTGTAGCCAAGTTGATTGCCCAAGCGTTTGAATACGAACATCGTGTTGTATTTGATCCATCTTACTCAGATGGACAATATAAAAAAACGGCAGACAATTCAAAATTGACGAGTCTTTTGTTAGAGAAGGAGTCTCTCTCATTTGATTTTATACAAATAGAAGACGGTATCAAAGAAACCGTAAAGTGGTTTATAAATAACTATAAAATTGTGCGAAAATAAGTTAGTTTCCCAGCTATGTCAAAAATACGAATCCATGTTCTGTTAAAATTTCTTGCAGTTTATTATAATCACATTCATTTTCCTCATCCATTGTAATTGCGTATTCATCTTCTTTTATAGGAGGAAGAACAAACATTTCATATTTTTGCAAAAGGTCGTCTGCACTTTTACAAAAATTTTCTTCTTGATTTGCAACAAACCAAGTGTAAAAATCTACCATATTGCTTTCATTAAATTCATTATATTCATTATGCATGTTCTTGCGATTCGTGTTTTTGTAATGTTTGTATAGCTTCATTATACGATACAAGTCAAATTCACCCACGACTCCGGTTCCGTTTTTACTTACATTTACATTTACATTATAGTCATTATTTGCCAGTGCACAAATCATTCTAAACTCCACTTGTGACATGTTCAGTCTTTTTAATATTTGTTCTGTATGATAGACGACAACAGTATGATTCATTAAACTAAAGTATCGCAATACACGTGAAGTGCCGTATACAAAAAGGTCCATATCTTCGCTCATGCAAGCCCAAACTTTACCAGAAACTACAAGTTGCGCACACAACACATCGGCTTCTCCGCATGCATCATAGTATAAAGCTCCATACGAAAGAATCAACTCTTTAACTTGTTTGATTTGTTCTCTTTTTATGTAAATAAACTGTCGTTTCAATAAATCCAATGATGCTTTGATTTCTTCTTTGTCTTCTGGAGACAAGTCATTTTTAGGATTGTTGTATAGTTCGTGCTTCAACTCATTGTATTCTTTTTCTGCTTCTACTTTTTTGGTTTTTCGTTGCTCAAGGAGTGTTTTTTTTTCAGTGGGCGGTTTTCCGTCAAATATAAATATAGGAATGATGCCATAATGCTTGAATATAGAAAGCATCAAATAGATATTTTCTATGAGAGCAGTATACTTGTACAAATATATGCTTATGTCAATGGCGATTCTTTTTCCCTCAAGTTCACGCAAATGAATTCGTTGTATGCAATTTTTTGACTGTTTGCATGTTTCGCGAATAAAACGATTCAAATTCTTGATGCCCATGTATGTTTGGTTGTATTACATATATCCAATGTTTGATATTCAATTTTATTGTAGCGATAATGTATATATGTCTTATATTATTGATACAAGTGCAAACGGAGCACAGTTGGAAGATTTAAACGCAATCACGTACACAAGTATTAATGCGCAGTATTCAAGTTCAAATATCATTCCAACGCTAGGAACAACTTATCAATTAAAAAACAACCGCAATCAAGTTGTTTCAAATAATTTGGTGCCTTACATATCCCCTCAAGGACTATCATTGCCCGGACTTATGGCGTGCGATCAATTGAATAATATTTATATCGCGAATGCAAATGGAAGTATTTGTAAAATAGTAAATAATACTTTGCAAGAAATAGCAACAACTCCTAGAGTATTTCCAAATATTCCACGCGGTTTAGTTTTTGATGCGAGTGGAATTTTATATGTGAGCGCGGAAGAGTATATTTCTACAGATATAAGTGGTGTTTCTGGATTCTATCTATCGCAAATATACAAAATTGATCAAAATGGAAATTTAACTTTATTCAATATTAGCGGTGTTACATTAAATAAAATTAGAGGAGTTGCATTTAATAATGTTGGAAATTTGTTTATAGTGGATCAAGGAAATAATTGTGTTATTAAAGTTGTCATTCAAGACTACAACAACGGTATAGGAACAATAGTTGTTCCTTATTATATTGGTTTCAATGGTCCAACGGATATTACGTTTGACTCGTTCAATAATATGTTTGTTGCAAACACAAATGATGGAAATATTATACAAGTGAGTTCAAGTGGAAGTATTACCGTGTTTGCATCTAACTTATACTCTCCTTGTTCTTTGAGATTTGACATGAATGGTATTTTATATGTTACTTGTTTTTGCGACTCAACCATGTTTGATCCCAACACGTATAATGGATCTATACAAACCATAGTAAACGCAAGTGTAAATACGTTAGATATTAGCGGTGTAACGTTGACACATCCTTATGGAATTACTTTTGATAATTCAAATAATATTTATGTAACAAATACGATAGATGGATACGGTTTGTACTTTTATGGAGATAACCAAATATATAAAGTTTTTATAGAATATGCAGGCGCTCCTTATTATCAAAATCTGGGGGCGGGTGGAAATAATAATAAACTGGGAAATATAACGGGATTAGCATTTGACAAGAATAACAATTTGTATACATGTGAATATTACCCGCCAGTGAGTGGTGACTTTCCTTATGACTCTTATCCACCTTATAATCCAATTAGCTACAATGGAGTAGTATATAAAGTACTTGAAAACAACATCTCAAATTTGTATTACAGCAATAACGGAGCGAATTTTACCCCACTTCAAAATCCAAAAGGAATTATATTTGATGCGGATGATAATGCATATGTTATCAATGTTAGTGCGAATCAAATCGTTAAAATAGCCCCTGGTGGCGGTGATAACTCCGGAATAATTCTTGATATTACAGGAGCCTCTTTGGACAATCCATCTGATTTAAGTTTTGATAGCAACTACAATTTATTTGTTTCTGATTATTTAAGTAGTAATATTGTTGTCGTTAATATAGTGACATTGGTGGCGACAGTTTTACCTTATACTGGTGTTGCAATCGTTAGCCCTACTGGAATATCTATTGATTTTTATACAAATAATATATACATATGCAACTCTGGAACAAATAATATATTACTTCTTACAAATAGTGGTAGTGGTTATGTTAGTAGTGTATACAATAACACTTCAGTTACAACCATAATAAATAATCCTCTCGCTATTTTATATGAATATTTACAAGGAATTACCTATTTTTCAAATGCAAATGACAATAGCATTGGAATGATAACAAATAATGGATTTGTTTCTAAAATGAATATTATATTTGACACCTCTTACTCACTTTTGACAAATAGTTCCAGCTGCATTACTTTTGATACTTTGAACAACCTCTACATATCAAATCAATCAAATATATCTTTTATTGGAGATATAAATCCAATTATTAAAGTCACTCTCAATTATTCTGGAATACAAATATACAACTCTACTACAAGCTCTTTAAATGGTGCAAGCTATGCGAATGTAGATGAGTCTGGAAATTTATATGTATACTCTATAAATGACAATATTAATAATATCAAGGTAATAACACCGGAAAATAGTTCAAGTGTCTATGCTAGTTATGTAGGATTTCCTTCTTCCATCATTGGTATGTATTTTGACAACTATCAGATTCTTTATATTTTAAGTAACAGGCTGGATAACTCTTTCTATCAAATAAACGCAGGAAATTATGTAGTTGCTCTGGGTTTGCAAGCAAATCCTCCGTTAGTACAAACATTTACAGACTTCAAATTTGATTCTTCCAGTGGAGTTTTAAATAATATTTATATTGCAAATGCAAACTCAAATCAATTTGGTGAAACATCACCAATATATGGTAACATTCTAACCAGTTCCCTAGGACCGCAACCTAATCCAAGTGTAACTAACTTTACACTATCGGTTTTTGAAAATAATTTGAATAGTATCACGTTAGATGCGGCTTCTAATCCAGTAAATGCTGAATTCAATCCCGCCTATATAGTATTTGACAATATGGAAAATATGTATGTGGTCAATTTTCTTTCAATATATAACACTCTAACAAGTCCCAACATTATTATGAATAACTATGTGTATCGTTTAAATATGAGCGACCCTAATGGTGGGACAATATACGCAGATATACCACAAATAACAAGTGAACCAAATATTTGCTATCCAACAGGAATGACAATTGACTCCAATGGATATCTTTATATTAGTGTTGAAAATACATTTGGTTATGATGAAAACTTTCCAAATAATCAACAAATATCGGCGATACAAAATATAATATATATAACAAATAACCCAATTACAAACAATTATTCTACAAATACGTTGACCGCATTTTATACATATCCAACTCAATCATACAGCCTATATTTTATTTTATTTACGATTCAATATGACAGCTATGAAAACTCTCTGGTCGTTGTTTATTCAAATAATATGATTGACAAGTTGTATCTCTCTTTTGCCTTTACTGGGATAAAGCTAGGAAAATACAACGATACCTTGACCATCAATAACGTTTTTAATTCTAGTGTGAATCCTATTACAACTTTTTATGTTTACAATCCATACGTTGTAGTGGATCCGTCCAACATTCCAGTAAACACGGCAACAGATGTAAATGTACACTTTGTGATTCCTCTAATACTACCAAATCCAACTCACTCGTATCAACTCACTTATTACAATACAAACGCTGTGGTATCTAATACAATGAAGAACAATGCGACGATTGTTAATCCAAGACAAATCATTGGAAGCACTTATCCAACCGGAATATCTAACGACTCGCTAGGAAATTTATACATAGCATTGCAAAACAACACCATTTCTTTTGTAGATATTTGTGGAAACTATTACAGTAATTTTGTTCCTGAGTCTTATGGACTTTTGGGTCCTAGCAACCTCTGTATTGACGCAAGCAATATTATCTATGTTCTCAACTTGAAAAGCACCTTTATAAGTAAAGTCCAATCAAACGCGCAAGTAGTAAACGTCAACAACAATTTTTATACAGGAATCTCCAATCCGATTGCTCTTACATTTGATTACATATCTAACGATGCTCTTTATTTATTGACTGGGAGCACACCCAATTTTCAAGTTACTTATATTCCAATAGCGGATCCGTCAAATTCTTATGTGATACCTTTACAACTGGGTTCTCTCTACAATCCAAAAGGTCTAGTCATTGACCAATTTGATGTCACTGGTCCCAAATATTTGTATGTGAGCGAAGTGAACAGCAGCGGTCAAAACACCATATTGCGAATCAACTTGACCGCCGGACCCTCACCTGTGTATTATCAAATACAGACTTTTGTAACAGGATTGACATACTCGCCGTATTCAATGACAACAAAGAGCGACGGATACTTGTATGTGAACGACACTAAAGCAAACGCAATTAGTAAAATATCGGTAACGGATCCTTATGGATCCTCTATTCAAGACTGGATAATTACTTGTATCTATGTTCCTATTGCATCCACATTTAATATAGATGGAAATTTATATGTTGCCAACAGTGGAACGAATCCAAATAACAACAAAGTGACCAAAATATACGTGGACTATTTTGAGTTCCAAGTATCGTTGAACAACTACGGAACAAACCAACTAAGCTTGTTTGACGTTTCTACTGGCACATATGTTGCTAATGGAAACTTTTCAATTACAACATATTAACCCATTTCGCAGATGGACATTCTCATGTTTGTCATTAGAAAATGTCTCTCTTTTTCACCTATTTTATACTTGTTTTTTTCAAGCGCGACCATAATCCTTTCTGTGCAAGCAACACCATCCAACATAGAACGCGTCTTGTGGTTGTTTTTAATAAATTGGCAAAACTCCTCTTGATTTTTAATTGTCTTTTTAAATTGCAAAAGCGAGATATTATTTGTATAACACCAATTTAAAAAGCCCTGGTAGTTATTCATGAGTATGAGTTTGATGACATAATACGAGAGAACATTGGAGTCTTCCTTGTACATAGTTTTTCGCAATATTTCGCTACTAGTTTTTTTGGAATAGAGGTCGTTGTACTGTAATCCCATGAAATGCAATGCCTTGATCATTTGGAAAAAACTAAACACTTGTTCCATGTGAATGAATGTATCGTAATAAGAGAGAAATTGTTCAACAGACTGCGAAAGATAAAAACTGCAAAAACAAGCATTCATTACTTCTGCCCAGAATTCCGTATAAGCCTCAAACAAGTTCACTTCGGATTTCACGGGAAACAGGTCTAATATAAATCGTGTACTTGCTTCTGTATTCATATCAGAAAAATCTAGAGCAAAATTGTGAAACGTTTCGTGCATAAATACCTTGAACCATTCTTCTTTGCGAAAAATGACAATCTCGGATATCTTTGGACAAGTTGTTGTAAATGCCGTATTCACATGATTTCCTCCCAAAGTATGAATATTAGACTCTGGCAATTTTTTGAAAAGATGGGTAAAGTACAAGTAAACCGTTATTTCTTTGGAACACGCAGATGAAGAGTATTGATTTAGTATATACATCCAAGTCAACATGGTATCCACACACTTGTTGTAGTCTTCTATAAGAATCTCGTCATGCACATTCTCAACAACAAAATGGAACTTGATTTTACGATCAAAGAGATAAAAGGAATATGTTAATAATGAGTTGGTGTGTTCGTGTATGTGGTCCCTTACTTCTCTCGGAAAACTGTCGCTAGGAAACTTTTGTGGTTTGGGTATGTGCAATATACTTTTTATTTCTTTCACGACGACGCTATAAAACAAAGTTCCTTTAGACTGCTTGACGCTTTGGATATATTGATGCGCTTCACTCAAATCGTCATATAGTTGGGTAAGTATATTTTTTGTTTTTCTTGTGGGGCTAGATTTTTGGATACATTTTTTTTTCATAAAAAAAGAAAAAAGAAATTTACTGTGATTGGTTGGTTGCATTATATATTTATATTTATACTTATACTACTATTATATTAACTACATATATTTATATTTGTATAATATATAATATCGTATATTATACACAAAAATAAAAACGATGAGAGAGTTTACTGGTAGATATCGTTTTGATCTTGTTTATTCTTACTGGATATTTACATGGTACTTATTGTATATTTTCAAAATAATTCCTTACAATCCAAAATTGGTTCTTATTATTGGAGTCATTGAGAACTCTCTAGGTTTGATTTTTAGTTATTTTTATAACCTGGATTTTTCTTGGTCCAAGTTTTGGGAATGGTTTGCTATTAATTTCTGGATAAAGATTATTCCGCTTTATACTGTTTGGAATACCAAAATACACTTTCGTAAAGATTTTGCGCATTTTTTAAGATCATTAATTTTGTATATTATATGGTGTTTTATATTTGGTCATAAACAATTTTTGAAAAAAATGAACTTTGCAGATGCTTTCAAAAAAGGAGAAAAGCCTAAGGGGGATGTTACGCCGATGATGTTGGTAATACATGATATTCGTGAATGGATAAAGAATAGAAAGAATGGATAAAAATTAAAGATCTTTTCTCAACTTGTCACGCACCAACATAAGACCATCCATGAGTTCCGGTTCCAAACCTTTGCGAATATGAACTAGCTTGGCATTCAATGTGGCGAGCAAAACTTGTTTCATCTCTGGAATTTGAGAGAACTTGGCCGTTAGCGCGAGTCTGTGTTCTTTTTCACTATTCGCTCCCATAAAGTCCGGATCAATTTGCACTTCCTTAGGCCTCAACAACTCTTTTCCATGTTTTCCATTTTTACTTCCGGCAGACTTGGCCATTTCACTGTCTTTGGACAAGTCTGTTCCAGAGTCTAGGGAAAAACTCAAGTAAAATTGTTGGTTATTCTTTTTGAATTTTGCCGCTTGATAATAATGCTCAACACTTGCCCAACTATGGTTGTCTAGAGAGAACGGCGCTAGCCATGTATCGTCCAGCTTCTTGCGCCAGTCTGGAATTGTTGCCAAAGGCGCAAATTCCTTTATCTGTTCTTTGGGGATTTTTTCCGCGCTGCCTTTTCCAGGAAGAGGTTTGGCTGCGGAATTGTGGTAAAAAGCAAGAACAACAGCGTCGTCGTATACTCCTCTCAACTTTGCCTCACTCAACTCTTCAAATTGTATTTCTTCTTTACCATATTTTCCTTCTTTCCCCTCTTTTCCGCTAGCCTTGGCTTTCGCATCTCTTTTCTGTTCAACTTCTTTCTTGAACTTGACAAAATCCGGAATGAGAGCAAAGGGTCCTGCATTTTTCTCCAAACACTTGTCCATAATGAGTTTTTTGATATCATAGGGAACTTCTTTGAATGTGAGTATCTGTTTTCTTTTGTACGAAATGAGCTTGTAGTGATAACCAGAATACTCTACAACCACATAGTAATCTGGTCTGAATTCTCCTTTGTTTTGCAAAATAGCGTCATTCAACTGTCCACATTGCAAAACAGATTGAAAGTCTTTTGCCTTGTAATTTTCAATAGAAAGCAGAATAAACTTGATGTTTAAAACTCTCTCCAATGTGGAAATGGCCCACGTTTCCGCCCAGAATTCGCAAGTCTTTATTTTTTGTTGAAACTTCTCAAGCGTCTCTACCCCCTTCATAAATTTTACTTCATGTAGGAGTTGTGCGGTGACCTTCTTCTCTCTAACAAGTCTATCATGCTGGGCTTTTATTTTTTTTGCGCCATCTACCAACTGTTTTTGTTCTGCACGATCCAATACTTGGGTAAATTTTTCTTTTGCCAGTTGATATTCTTTTGCTAATTCTTTGATACTACTTGTGTCCTTAATCATGGAAGTATTGTACATATCATATAGTTCTTTGTATCCTAAAAATGTTTCTTGGTTTGCCTCGTCCGCCAACTTTTTGCGAAGCTTTACCACAGATGTTTGTTGAGCAACTTGAGAGAAGGCGTCACGAACGGTTGCGAATAAGCAATCACCACCACCCTCATTGTCTATGATTGCATAATTTTTGTTATGCATGAATTTTTGGATCCAAGTATGGGTGGATTCTTCTTTGTATTTTTCACGAATATCTTTGGCTACTTGTTTTGTTTCTTCTCTCAAAAGCTGTGGAATGGCAACACCTGGAGTGAGGACAAATATATCCTTGCGGAAATCTGGAATATCACTTTCTTTTGTTTGGATATTGGCCTCCGCTCCATCACCGTCGTTCTCTTCATCACTATCACCAGCTTCTTCTTCTTCTTCTTCATCAGCTTGCGCTTCATCAGCTTGCGCTTCATCAGCTTGCGCTTCATCAGCTTGCGCTTTACCAGCCTCTTCTTTTTTTTCTTCAACAACTTCTTTTTCTTGGTAATCTTCTTTTTTGGCAACAAATCGTTTTGACTGTAATGAATCCTTTGTAACAAACTTGAATATGAGGGGATCGCCTATTTTTTCAACATCCAAGTTGCCGTCTTCGTCCAAATATTTTAACATGTCGCTAGTTGAAATTTCGTAGACACCAATTTGGGTGACTTTACTGTTTGTTTTCACTAAATAAATGGGATAAAAGAGGATTCCGTCCTTTTCAAAATCTTTTTTCGCATTACCAACAGCAACCACAATATCAACCCCCTTTACTTCAATCTCGTAGAGCGACGCCTCCATTTTTGAATCATCGTCGTACATTTTTTTCAATTCCGGATAACTAATTTTTGGGTTTATTTTGGAAAGAACCATTTTTATACTAATACTATACTTTGTTAGTATAAAAACTTATAGAAGCTAGCGATAATCATAACAACACACAAAACAAGATTAAAATCTAGTAAACTATTTTATTTGGCGGGGTGTGCGGGGTGTCCCCGCATTACCAGAAAACAATAAACTTTCGCATAAAAGAATCACTTCTTAAGGTATCCAAATAATACCAAAACTTTTGTCTCTTCATCACGACAAGAGTATTATTTGGATTGTTTTCAAAGTCTACGATACATGCAATAAGCTCTGGCTTTTTCATTTTCTTGGATGAAATCTTGTAATAGTCGCAAATATTTGTCAACTGTTTCACTGTAAAATTCAATTCATAATTGTTCATTTTTGCAAATAACACGTCTTCTTGGTAAGACGTATCAAAATCATTAAATTCATTGTCGTGATCTATGTACTCTGGTTGTAAGTCTTCAAATTCTTTGAGAATATTATTCAAATTGGTTTCATCTGTTTCATTGTTTGGTTCATCATCTATAGTATAAGTAACATTGGATTTGTCCATGTTATTATTATTAATAGAGAACAATGTGTTTAAATAATCTATTTAATTATTAAATATTTATGTACGTATGCCATTATATATTTCTGTCACTTTGAGCCACGTACCAACATCTCCAGTTACAGTGAGAATATCATCCCCATTTGTTTGTTTCGCAGTGATACGAATAGTATATGATCCGTTCATATTTAAGTAAGTAGGATCAATTGTCCAACTTCCTACAATAGGAAATATCGTTCCACTTCTGGTTCCCACTCCAGCGGAAGTTACTGGATTTCAACAACTTAACCATTGTTGAAATCCTTTTCCAATCTGCACATCTATAGGTCCGCTAGCATCTGTTACAATATATATTTGTGATTCAAATGAGTCTGTTTGAGAAGTTGAATTTCCTCCAACCATGTATGTGGTATAATATTCTATATATAATTTTGTAGAATAACTTTTAGGAGTATAATTATATGTCACGACAGTAGTCAAATTTGTACTATTCACAGTTGTTACTTCTGGCTGGCTTATATCAGAAGCGGAAAACATACTCATATTTACTACTTGGTTGCCACCATCATTAACTAATATATCTTTACTCGCAACAATACTACCGTTGTCATTACCCAACATAATATCTGTTCCAATATAACTTCCAATAGTTAACAGGTTATAATCATCGTAGTATTGAATCAAGCCACTTGCAGAAGCTCCTCCCGGAGTTCCATCAGATATCAAGAATTTACCATTTGAAGGGTCCGTCACATTTATTCCTGGACCTGTAGGACCAATAGGTCCCGGAGGACCGTAAAAACCATATCCGCGATGACCAATAGGCTGTAAAAAGGTGGTAACATTATTATGATTTTGAACATCTGCGTTTACTGCTCTGGAAGCTACTTTTAAAATAGACCTAGACATGATCAACTACAAATATATATATATATATATACTAGAATAAAAATATTTCAAGTATCGTAATCCATCACTCTCTGAGCATTATCACTAAAACCAGATTTTTGCTTGCCCAGTCGCGGATCAAACAAGTACCAGGTTCCTGTTTTTTGAAGCGGCTTCCAAACCTGGTCATTCGCATAGAGCCAATGCGCACCTGTCTCCTCAAGAAGCGGTAGCGCTTGCTCATAAAGACTAATTAACGTGTCCAAGTAGTGTCCATTGATAATATATGCACACGCATTAGATGACTCAACGATCCGTTTTAAAAATGGAAACGGCTTTTCCGGCGCAGCTTCTACCAAGTTGCAGCACAGCTTGCAGACATCAAAATGCGGAACCATCTGGAAAAACATCTCAAGACGCATTTCAAATTCATCTTTGGGCAAAAGAAAAGTAAAATCATCCTCCAAGATAAGAACGTTCTTGTATCCGTTCGCCTTGGCCATTTTCATAACAGCTAAATGCGACTTTCCGCAACCCACAATGCCAGGATTGTGCGGAATGCCTACAAAACGCTCTGCTTCTAGACCGTACACCTGGAGCTCCGCCTCAATTTCTGCGCGTCTGTCCGGGCGCTTGTCCATGTTGATGTAATAAATTTTGTCAATATTATGAGACATTCCGCGTTTATTATAGCGTTCTCGTTATATGTTTAAATTATTTTCAACGATACATAAATAATAAATATTATTTGTAATATACAAATGAAAACTATAAAAAATAAAAATAAAAATAAAAAAAGTATAAAAAATAAAACATTGAAAAATATTGTAAAAAAAGAGAAAGAGGAAAAAGTCATATTTGTATTTTATACTTTTTCTCATGCAGAAAATCCAGCTTCATGGTCATATTCAAAACTTCCCAAAGGGTGGTTGTGGGTGGGTTCTGGAAAAACATCCCCTGTAAAAGGTAAAAATATAACATATGAAAATGAAGAACAATTCTCAGGTCCCAAAAATACTCAACAAAAAACAATCAATTATTTAGAAACATTTTTCAAAAAAATAAAAGAAAAAAAATATATAAAAAAATTCAAAATAAAAACATCTTATTTTCCATAACTAACAATAAAAAAGATGTAAAGAGAATAAAGACAAGAATACAATAAAAAGAATGTTTTCCCAAAAAGAAAAAATTAAAGGAGCCGTTTTGATATTCAGTTGTCAAAAACATGTGAACACGCGATTGAAAGACTTGGTAGTACCGCAACTAAATGGCGGATGGATTCTTTTTACGGTGATTGGAGATCCGTTTCTTTCAAATGATTATGACATAATGGAAACTGCGGGATCTCATGCAAAAACCCTTTTTATAAAGTGCGAGGATTCTTACATTCATGTCATGAAAAAAGTCGTTTTCACAATGAAAATATTGATGGAAATATACGACGTAGAGGAAGGATTTCTGCGTTGTGGTGATGACTTGATTTTCAATCAAACCAATTTGAGTTCATTTTTACAGTTTCCAAATAAGCAAGACTATATGGGAATTATTTCTTTGAAAGTTCCTGGCATTTTCAGACACTATAATACTTTCATGACGGATTATTATGAAAAACATGTTGAAGACTTTAACAATCCAGCCCACGGTCTTACCAAAAAGTCATTGAAAGATATTCAACAGTTCACACAAGTACCTTTATGTAGCTATACTGGCGGCGTGGTAACTTATTTGTCAAAAAAAAGTTGCAATATTCTGGTTGATCATATGAATTTTATACACTGGGATGTTTTCCAACTTAATGCAGATCACGGTTATCCGTATATAATAGAAGATATTGGTATAGGTTACGTGTTGGCAATGAACAAAATAGAGCCATGTCAATGCGAACTTTACACAAACGATCCTTCTAGGTTTCAATTTGTGGTTGCACTTCATACGAATAACTACAAATAATACGGGGACACCCCGTAAACCCCGATCCAGGGATAACCTATAAGTAAACTGGCATATTGAATGAGATTCATATTAGTATAAAACGGTAGGTTACTGAATTTTATACTACTCTATTTTGCACTGGACCGGGGTTTACGGGGTGTCCTCGTGTTTCTCCACAATGTCCATATACTTGAAAATCGCCTTGTTAGACAAACTCAAGTAGTCTTTTGCCTTGCAACACGCCAAGCTTTGAATCGTCTCAGTTATGCTAATACCATTAACCATATAATTTGAAACGACCGCCTTTTCCAAAACGGTTTTATTATACAAAATGTAAATATTCTCTGTAAACTCATCCACCTCGCATTTTTTGCTTTTCTCGTTGCGCAGAGTCACTACCTGCAAGAGCATTCCCTGTAAAAGACCCATAAGTTTGTCAATACTCAATACGCCATTATTACAAAGATTCACGAAAAACATACTCAACGACTTTCGCATTTCATTATTCTTGTTCACCTTGCAAAACTTGTCATAGTCTTTGTCCGCATCAACATACTCAATTACAGAAAACAGCTCCATAAAATTATTAAAACTATTTTCAAATGTTTGATGCATAATTTCGTACTTGTTCATCAAAACACAATAGAGGTCTGCGTACAACTTTGAAAAGAAACGGTTGTTGGATGCGATATCAAATATAGTATTTGTAACACGCAACATATTTTCATTGCAAATTTCACCTTCAACCAGCTTGTCTAAAATGCAAACAACTTGGTCTTTGAGTTCATTGTAATTCTTATCCGTCATTTTGTTCAAGTACGAACGAATAATATCAATTTCCGCATCTAAACCAACTTTTTGTTCAATTTTGGTAGTGTGGAAGGTGCGCAAAGTTTCCCAGTCACTATCCTTGACAAAATCCACGCCCTTGCTCACCCCCTTTTTCTTTTTGTAGCCAAAACCGGTGCCAGCACCAGCACCAGCACCAGCACCAGCACCATTACCAGAATATTGAGAAGAAGAACTACTGTGCGAAATCTCTTCTTTTTTGGGAAAGGTTGGCGTTTTGACATAAGTGGGCGATCCAACCTGTGTAGTCAATTCTTGGATCAACTTGATGGTTTCTTCCGGTATTTCAACATCAAATCCATTGAACGTAATGTTTTGTGCGTCTTGTAAGGTATATCTAGTCATGGGAATCAATGTATATTTTACTTATTGCAATTCATTTATATCAATTTTTATTACAATTATAATACAATTATAATGTTCAATGGTGTAAATGTTATTTTCTTCTTATACTTTAATAAACAATCCAAAGAACACATGTACAATACTTTCAACTCTAAAAAAAAACAACAAACGTCCAAGAATTTCACCCAGTTGTCGTTCCGTACAACCTATGTTTTCATGGTGCTAGCTTGTATTCTGGCCTTTAGCGCCAGTTTTTTCGTGAAAACGCCTAATATGCGTAAAATTCTTTGGGTAGAAACCATAATTTGTGGGTTCGCTTCTTATATTTATGCGCAGTACAACGACTCCATTGATACATACAACTTGTCTCATACCAGAACGCTTGGATGGGCTGGTGTGAACAAACTTAGATACATTGACTGGGCAGTAACAACCCCATTAATGTTGATTTCATTGACTTTGTTTTTGTCTCATCACAGCAATGTAAAAGTGGATCCGTCATTGTATTTTGGAATCGTCATTTTGGACTGGCTCATGTTGTACTTTGGATATGCGGGAGAGACAAATAAAATGACCAAAATGATGGCGGATATTTTTGGGTTCATACCACTCATTGTAATATTTGGCTTGCTCTATAGGACGTTTATTCATGGAAGAAACAATAAAGAAAATAATATCATCATTTCTGTTTATTTTGTAATTTGGTCTTTATACGGCGTGTTGTACATGTTTGACGAGAAAGTTATGAATACGTGGTTTAATATTTTGGACTGTATTGCAAAGGCGTTTGTTTCCATGGCAATTACCGCATATTTTCTCAAGAGGAATTTACTATAAATAAAACGGTAATGTAAAAGCACTTAAATACAATATTCAAAGTATAATAAGATGTCAAAAGAAAACGAAAATTTCAGTGACGAGCGAGTAGGGGAAAAAAACGATATAAATAATACAAATGATTCATCGTTTGAAGGAAATTATGATCCTTCATATGAAATAAGCAATTGGGATGATTTAGATATTCCATCAGATTTGCTACGCGGAATTTATGGATATGGTTTAGAAAAGCCAAGTCCAATTCAATGTAAGTCCATTGTCCCAATCTTGAAGAAGAAGGATATTATTGCGCAGGCGCAATCTGGAACTGGAAAGACGGCTTCTTTCACGGTGGGTGCGCTTGCCAGCATAAATTTGGAAGAAAAGGTAACACAAGTGTTGATTCTTTCTCCAACCAGAGAGCTCTCTATTCAAATTGCAAATGTAATCAAAAATATTGGCACTTTGATGGCGGGGCTTAATGTGAAACTTTTGGTGGGTGGTACTTCTATTGACGAGGATATTAGTGACTTGAAGAATAATGTCCCACATGTGGTGGTGGGTTGCACGGGTCGCATTTACGATATGATTCGCCGCAACCATTTGAAGTCATCAACGATAAAGATGGTGGTTCTTGATGAGGCGGATGAAATGCTTGCCTCCGGATTCAAGGAGCAGGTGTATAATATATTCCAGTATTTTTCTCCAAGCGTGCAAGTCGTATTATTTAGCGCGACAATGCCAGACTATATGATGGGTATTACAAGCAAGTTCATGAGAGATCCGGTAAAGGTAAGTGTCAAGGCGGAGAGTTTGACTTTAGAGGGAATTCAACAATATTTTGTTGCGTTGGAAGATGACAAGCAAAAGTATGCTACGCTCAAAGACTTGTATTCATTCATGTCAGTAAGTCAATGCATCATATATTGCAATAGTGTAAAGCGCGTTGCGGATTTATACGATGCAATGGTGCAAGATGGTTTTCCAGTTTGTTGCATTCACAGCAGTATGGAAAAAGCAGCACGAGACGTCGCAATCACAGATTTTCGTGGGGGAAAGTATCGCGTTTTGATTTCTTCCAATGTGACGGCGCGAGGAATTGACATTCAACAGGTGAGTTGTGTTATCAACTTTGACTGTAGCAAGTGTATTCATACGTATTTGCATCGTATTGGTAGAAGTGGGCGTTGGGGTAGAAAAGGCGTAGGAATCAATTTTGTCACGAGACGCGACATTCCAAAGATTCGCGAGATTGAACAATTTTATTCCACGCAAATCAATGAACTACCTGCGAATTTCCAGACTATCTAGACTGCTTTTACTATTCTTTTGTGTATAATATATACACCTTTGAACATTGTAATCCGCACAAAGTGCGGATAGTGTTCAACGGCAACGTTACCGATAAATCAATTAAGACGCACACTTTGTGTGCGAACTTAAATGTTCATCGGTGTAAAAGAATTCAATGGTAAATATTTTGAATGCTCTTTTAGCAACGGGTGCATTTTTTGTTCTTTCCCCTGGACAATTTTTGAGAATTCCCAAAAAAGGATCAAAACTTACAGTGGCATTAGTTCATAGTGTTGTATTTTTTATTGTCTTTATTATCTTGAACATGCTTACAAAAAATATGCAAGAGGGAGCGACAACTATGAGTGTTGTCAAAAAGGGTTGGTATGGGCCTCGTAGGCATACTCCTGCTAAAAAATAGTTAATATGTATAGTATGTATATATAAATGTTTACCGATTTATATTTACAAACAACAGATCCACGTCTCACCGTGGGACAATTAATGCAAGGAAATATACTTGTAGGTATTATTTTGTCAATTCTCTTGCATACCATAATATACACCTCCTTTTTCAACTTGGCAAGTTACATCTTTTTTGGTAAACTTTTATCCAATATTGTGAACGCGCGTTTGATTGGTTCGCTTCTTTTCATCATGATAATTGGTTTCTATGGGAGATTCCTCTACGTAAAAAATATATACAATGCGTACAATTATGACATCCCAAAAGCGAGAGAACATGTAGATAAATTTTTTATTTCGTGGGTATTTCTCTCTTAATCATTTTGAATAGTATAAAACGGTAGGTTACTGGATTTTAATCTCTTGAAAAACCATAAAATAAAGAAAATAAATTTACTGCAAAGTAAATGTGTTTTTTAAAAAAGCATTTTGGTTGGGGTTAAGGAGGGGTCGCAGGGGAACCTACGGTTCCCTGCTATTTTTGAAAATAAATAAAAACAATGTTTGCATAGTATAATACAATAGTTATCTATTGCACTATATGACAAATAAATCAAATGAATACACCTTTCCATTTGACACGTGCGAGCGACCAAGCGAAAATGGAATAGTTGCACAACCATACTCTGTATTTTTTAACTGCATCAGTATTCTTATAACCATTTATTTTTTGACAAAAACCAAACATTCTTATTCGTTTGCTCTTGTTTTGGCGATTTTTGTTTTTCAACTGTTTCATCAATTCTCTCATGTGGTTCATATTGAAGGGAAAATTCAAACATATATTATTCATTCACTCGCAATCGTGGTAAATTTTTTCTACCTTTACGCTCTTTACAAATTCACAAAAGTATTTCCTAGCACTCGTTTTTTGCTTTATGCTGCGTTTCTTCTTGCCCTTGATATGTATGCACTATTAAATTTACCTTTTGTTTTTTATTTTTTTACACAAATACTCTTATTAACATCAACCTTTATCTATTACAATAAATGGATGCCTTCCTATTATCAAAAAACATTGCCCTACATCATTGGATCTTCATTTTTTGTATTCTTAGTGTTTGTCAATGAATCTTTGAACTGTAAATACATGTTATCCATGTATCCAAATTTCCCTTTTCATGCGCTTACCGAAGTATTGGGCATTATTCCTTTTTATTTGATATTGTCTGTTTTTCACAGACTATAAAATTTTATGACTTTTATATATATATGTCGTGCGAAAAGTAGCTTAAACTAGAAGGGAACTGGTATAGCTTTTTCATTTATGGTTTATGTAACACACTGTAACTTATTAAAAAAAGATATGAAACTGATATACCAAAAGTTATAAATATAATAGAGTATCCCTTTGCAAAATAGTAAGGAACTGTAATTATTTTAAAATGGTTCTCTTCAAACAGAATTCCACTTTCTCCACATTTTGTGTTATCTTCTCGTATTCTCCTCGCATAAGGATACGAGACTTTTCCAGTTACTAAATCCGTATCGCCAAATTTTCTACACTCTACTTGATCTCCAATAAAATGCCTACAATCTCTACATAGTCTTTTTGTTGGCATCAATGATGAACGAGCACTAGAACACAATCTAGTAAATACATATAGATTTAGTAGCTTCATTACAATACAATAGAATAGTTTTTATCCTTTATTATCTTTCAAATTGTATTAATTGCGGGGTTTTTTAAATTCGTTTTTTTAATATATAAAAACGAATTTAAAGAGCGCTCCGGTCGCGTTGACCCAATGCCGCTTTTTCTAAGCGCTCAATATAATACATGTTTAGTTCTATTTTTCAAACAGATGTCTCATTGAATTCTGGGCAAACTCCTACTGTTGTTTCCAAAATAGAATTGATCAATGACCATTTCAAATTGCCTATTTACTTTATCAAGGGGAATGAACTCAAGGAAAATATCGCTGCGGATTTAGAGTTGGTCAAAACTGTGGATGGCTCTTCTGTTCCCATATATCATTATGCATTTCAACCTACCACAAAGTGTGGTGTTAAAGTGTTGGAACAAATGGCAAAACACTACACAGTAGACGTGGATTTTTTGAAGGATACCCAAGAGTTGCTAAAGGCATATAAAGATGATGATAATGATGATGAAGCGGATCTTAGCAATGTTGCGGATCCTAGTGATGACTCAGATAAAGATTCAGATGCACGTGTAGAGACATATGCAAATACAAATGAATATCTTGGTGGTTCTTTAGAGCAAATGGGTGAATTGTGGGATGAAATCAAGAATGAAACAGGATTCAAGGAGAAATATTACTACATAGACTGGTCTTATTGGGAATTTTTGAATAAATCAGACGGATTTTTGCAAATGATGAGCATGTACAATATGGCCGCACCAGTGATTTCTTTATTTATTCCCATCATTATCTTGATCGTTCCGTTTTTCATCATCAAGGCAAAAGGTCTTGACATTACCATTAATGAATATATTGAGGTATTGAAAGTCATTGCAAGCAATCATGCATTGGGAAAACTATTCACGCAGTTTAACAGTGTTCCAGCAGATCAAAAAGTCTATTTGGTTCTTTCTGCTGCTTTTTATTTGTTTTCTATTTATCAAAATATTCTCATTTGTGTTCGTTTTCACGAAAACATGAACAAGATTTACAAATCTTTGAAAATGGTGCGAATTTATATTGAGAAAACCGTGGCTAAAGCAGATTATTTTCTCTCTTTAACGGAAAAATATAAGTCGTACAGCGGATTCAAAGAGAACTTGAAACAACACATGCTTGTATTAAAGAAATTCAAAGACAATCTGGACAGAATTAGTGGGGGCGAGTTTTCTTTTACTAATGCCATGGAAGTTGGGCGGCTTATGCGACACTTTTATGAACTGTATGATGACAAAGAGTACAATGACACTTTCATGTATAGCTTTGGATTCCACGGCTATCTTGACAATCTTGGTGGACTTTGTCAAAACATTAAGGAAAAAAAAATGTCTTTTGCAAAATTTATAGGAAAATCTAGGTCAAATAGCAAGAGCAAAAGTCACGGATTCAAAGGGGCTTATTATGCCACATTGATCAATTCCAAACATGTTAAAAACGACATTTCTTTAGAAAAAAATTTATCCATTACTGGTCCTAATGCATCTGGTAAAACTACTGTACTAAAGACGACACTTATCAATGTTCTACTGTCTCAACAGTTTGGTTGTGGATTTTATAAAAGCGCCAATTTAGTGCCTTATGCACACATCCACTGCTACTTGAACATCCCAGACACTTCTGGGAGAGACAGTTTGTTTCAAGCGGAGGCGCGAAGATGCAAAGAAATTTTGGATTCAATCCACGCAAACAAAAAAGACACACATTTTTGCATATTTGATGAGCTTTATTCTGGTACAAACCCAGATGAAGCGATAATGAGCGCGCTTGGATTTATGGAATATTTAGTAAAGTTTTCTAATGTAAAATGTTTGCTAACCACGCATTTTATTAGCCTATGCAAGACACTGGATTCACAAAAAATGATTAAGAATTATCACATGGAAACAAAACAAAATGAAAAAGGCAACGATTTTACTTATACTTATTTACTGAAAACGGGTATTAGCGAGGTGAAAGGTGGAATCAAAGTATTGCAAGATTTGAGCTATCCAGAAGAAATTTTGCGGAATAGACAGCAAATATAAATTATCTAGTCTTTGTAATAATGGCAGGAATCGCTGATATATTTACTCCCTCTTTTGCATTTTCTTTGGCAATTTGTTTATTACTTACCGGGTTAATTGGTGTTTATTTCACACAAAAAATAGCAGAACAAAATCACAAAATGTCTTCCATGCTTGAGCTAGTCTCCACTTTGGCCAATGAGGTTAGTTTAATGCGCGGTCACATATTTAGTCAACACCCTACGGCTAGTTTAGGAGGAAATTTTGTACAGCAGCAGTATGCTGGATCTGGTGCTAATGTTAGTAGTAGTGATGGCGCAAAATCTATTAATGTAAATCTTATTCCTGTGTCTGATGATGAGGATAAAGATGACGACAGTAATGATGATGATGATGATGATGCGGAAGACAGCGATGATGATGCGGAAGACAGCGATGATGATGCGGAAGACAGTGATGATGATGATAAAGACAGTGATGATGATAAAGACAGTGATGATGATGATAAAGAGCAACACGAAAATGATGTAAAAATTTTCAATATTAGCAAACTTGACGAAACAAATGATATGAATATATTGAACTTTGAAGAGCTCTGTATCGTAGAAGAATCGGAACCTACCGATCTTAATCAAGAAGAAGAAGAAGAAAATGGGACAACGGTAAAGAACATTGATGTTGTTTTAGACTACAAGAAAGCTTCTTTGAGCAAACTCAAGAGTATTGTTGTTGAGAGAAAACTCGTTGACGAGAAGGCTGCCGCCAAAATGAAGAAGCCGGAGCTTTTAAAACTCTTAGACTAGGGTAAGGAACCTATTCCGCAAAAAATATATACATCTAATATAACTAACCATGTCTTGGGGAACTTGTTACAGCGGATCCAACAATATTCATTTCAACTCTCCTCCTATTATGGCGGATGGACGCAACTATGCATCTTGGCAGCCGGAAGCAGCTGTAAATGAGAAAATCCAACAAAAAGAAAAAATTCAAACGAATTGGCAATATCGCCAATACATGACCCAAAATGGGCGTGAAATAATGAAATACAATACTTTAGAAGCTTGCAATGAACTTGGTCTTGATCCTCACACTTATGTGAATACAACACCTTCCGCAAATGTTCCTTACTTGTACAAGTCTACTTTTGATACGACTCAACCTGGATATGGTTACAGTGGAAGCGATCTAAAGAATCCTTATTTGAGCCGTGAACAATTGAACGCAAGAATGATGTCGCCCATGTTGTATACTTCTGATATTAGCCAGCCAACACCACCTTAAGTACGGCAAAAATATAGATATTATTCTTAACTTTAATTATGAAATTTAATGTAATATAGATGTGATAATTTTTACATCTATATTAGTTAGTTATGGGAAATGAAGCGTTAGATTTTCCCCTTTCTTAGCGCGTGTACTTTCCAATTCTGCAAAAAGAATCTACAATAAAAATAATAAATATGCCCAAAAATAAATAAAGAATGACCTCCTCCGTAACTGAATGCGTTCTTTCATCATGTTGTTCTTCCAACAAGTGAATCATGTAATTTAATTTTTCAATCAAGATATCTTGTCCAGAAGACGAGACTTTTGACGCACCTCCCGTAATAATTGGTGCCTTCATATAGTTTCCATATGTACCGCTAGAACCAGTTCCATAATCCTCTTCTGGATTAGAAAGCTGCGCAAAATTAGGAATAAATTTTTTGTAATATTCATTACTAGATTTGGCATCGCCGTAATTTTTTTGAAAGTTATTGAGATCCAATGCTTCGTCACCATATTGATCTGCCGGTTTAGGCGCCGTTCCTAAATTCATCATAGATTCTTTTACATCGGTTGTTTTTTGTACACCGGAAGAAATGGGTTTTTCCGGAGGCATGTTGAAATAATTTCCTAGTTCTCCTACATTTTCATCGGGAGGAGCGTTGTGAACTTTTTGCAAAGAATTCATAGATTGTAAAACTTGGTTTACTTTGTCATGGTCAACAATTTGATCGTCAAATTTTTTTTGAGTTCTGTTATGTGGGTTTCTTTTTTTTTGTATAGGTGGTATATTAGATGGTTCATTATCATTTTCATTATATAAAGCTGCACTATATGCTAAACTCATTGTATATCTCTTATTAAAATTGTAGATAATAAATATTCAGATATTACAAAGAACGAATTGAAATTGTTTGATGGACCACAAGTATTATTTGTTTTTTTCTCTCTTTCTCATTTGTGTCATTGTATATTTTAGCGTTATCAATACTGCAAGGTCAACAGAAACGTTTATATCTCATGAAACGATGAATAAACACAAAAGAAACTTAAGGATTGCGTACACACCTTATTTAAAAATGGCAAAACGATATGCGCCCTTTCATTTTGGTTTGCTTGATAAATTTTGATTCTCAAAATAATAAAACTAAAAGATTATATATTGTTATTATAGGATATAAATCTACATGACAAAACCTAGAAATAGAAAAGCAAAAACATTTCATGCAGGAGGAGGAGGAGGAATGCCGTCATTAAGTGCTAGTAATGCAGGATCCACATCTTCTCCCTTTCCGCCAGCACAACAACAAACAGCAATGAGCGGCGGTGGAGGAACAAATAGAGGAATGCTTCAAGAAGTTTGGGCATATATTCATGATCATGTAATGTACTTGAACAATAGCAAATTTTTTGCAGGAGTAATCATGATTTTGCTAAACGTAGGGTCTAAGGTAATACCCGTTGAATTTAGCAAGTCTGCTAGCGAATACTTGAAGTACTCTATAACTAAACAACTCATTGTTTTCGCAATGGCATGGATGGGTACCCGTGATATTTATGTTTCTCTCGTTCTTACCGCAGTATTTGTTGTATTGTCAGACCACTTATTCAATGAAGAGAGTAGTGTTTGTGTTGTTCCACACAAACATCGCGTCTTACACAAACTTATAGACACAAACAATGATGGCATTACCTCAGAAGAAGAAGTGAAAGAAGCGGAAAAAGTTTTGGCAAAAGCAAAAACAGAAAAAATGAAGAAAGAACAACAGAATGCATTCATGAAATTCAATTATCAAATTGTTCCCCCATAGGGGATCCCATAAGACTTGGACGAGCAAATATATACTTTTGAATATGATTTTACACCTTTTTCATTCAAACAAATCATATTCAAATGTTCTTTGTGGGTAGTGATCCTCCTACTTTTATGTCAACCTATTATAGTAGACAATATCATATACATAAAAATCAATGACGACCATAAATAAAAAAACCACAACAATTCCCAATACATTAACCATATTTATCAATACAAGAGTGCGAAATCACAGAAACTTCAAGTACGTGCCCTCAATGACTGTGCCGGCAGAAAAATCAACCGTCGTCTGTTTTGAACCTCTTGTTCAAATAAATAAAAATAGTATTAATCAAATTCCACCGGGTTATCCCAAAGAAGAACTGTATACACAGTTTTTTCGCAGAAATGAATTCAACAGTTTGTTGAGTAGAAGTTTAAATACATTTCCTATGCGGGCAGCAGATCTCTTGTCTGCAAAATACCAGGGAATTATAGACCATAATATTCGTCTAGTTTTAGACACCTTGTTTAAACAAGGAACCCCTTTTTACATAGAAAAAGAACGATTCACAGTAAACTCTTATGAATGGTTCAATGGCGACTGGCAAATTGGAACCAAAATATTTGAACAGTCGCTTTATTCAAAAGTTGGATATTCTCCTTCGCTTCCTTACTACGGCAATTCCATGTTAACAATTCCAGGATCAAGCGCATTGATAGGTTCAACCCCCGGAACAGTAATCACTTCAGCCCAGTACATGTCTCCAGTAAATGCGCAAATTGGACTCAATGAATTGAATGAAATTCCGGAAGATGCAACCAAAGGCAGTGTAAATCCTGTATCCTCTAAACTTCAAAAAGCGGTCCTTTTGAATACCGGCATTAGTACAATAACCGCCGCTACAACTACCCCAACATCACCGCTAACGTTGCCTGGACTAGCTGTACCAATACCAACACCGGCGCTTAAAAATCCGCCAATAATAGGACCTCCCGCGCCCGCTTACTTGAACCCAGACGCCCAAAAAGCAGTAGGTGTGGTTCAAGCAAGAATGGAAGACATATTGAAAACAGCACCGTCTTCTACAAATAATAGAAAAGTAATTGACCCGTTGGACAGGTTACATCTCAACTTTATGAATGCTTACAATGAAGGAGTTCGTCGCGACTTGATTAGCCCCCCAAAAGCAAAACAATTAGAAGCCTACTTGGACGAAATAAGTAGCTGGCAAATTCAACCCAATAATGGCGGAGGAGATTGTTTATTCTATTCTATTATGGATATTTTGAATTCTGCACAAAATACAACAGATCGCGGAGCTCCTATATTAGTTCCACATGGTCCAAATGGAACTGGTGGCGCGATGACACCAATGAATCCAAATCCATATGTAGATGCACGTGGTCTATATAGCGTGCGATCATTGAGACAAGCGTTGCTTGATATACTTGATAATTTTCCAAATGGTCCAAATATAGTAAGGGATTATATAGCTACCGGGACAAATCAATATGCAAGTGGTCAAGATCAAGTAAGATATAGATTTTTGATGAATGAAAGGAGAGATGCACCCCTAAGAGAAGATGAAATAAAACGAATAATGCGTATTCCTGCGGACGCTACTCTTCGTGATCCAGTAATAGATGGTCCAGAGCTCGTCGGACAAAATCGCTACTACTGGGGAGATGAACTTGCAGTTCAATTTTTAGAAGTTGTATTTCAAGTAAAGTTCATTATAATCAACACGGAAGAAAGAGCACACGCTTTGCCAGAAAGAACAAATCATGTGAGATTTACAGATCCTGCTACAAAAGAGACAAAAGTAGGTGTTGTAGTAAATCAACCAACTACGATGAATCCAGACATAGAGGTTGAGTTGGAAGACTATACCCATGTAAATATTGACCAAAAAGACATAGATACTACATTTATAGATGATAACTATAATGTATACTGTGTCAACACGCTAGATGGTGCGGATTTTTCAAGAGTTACGAATTTTGCATTTATACTGTATAATCCTAATGGTCCTCATTTTGAATCACTTTACGTAGAAAAAAGAGGAAAAAAACAATATATAATCACTTCGGTTGACTTGTTGCCTAGTTATATAAAGTATTTGATTTTTTTGTATTGTTATAGATTTATTGAGGACGCCAGTAAACCAATATCTCCATATGGTCAAATAAATGGATTCTCTTCTATCTTTGCCTTATTAATTAAAATTATTAATGAAAAAATAGGAAACGCGACTTTATCAGAAGAAGATAGAGCAAAAGCTAGACAAATTAATCCGCAAAGAAAATTGCATTTTGGTGGAGCGGGACCCCCTCCAGCACAAGCTACTGCTCTTCCGCCCACTTCTACATCTAATTCTCTCTCTACAATATCAAATCCAAATCCGGTACAAGTGGCATCAACTGCACCCGTACAAGCAATACCTATTGCACCCACATTGACTCCTCTTCAGCAAAGTCAAGTTACCGGTGCAAAACAAAGCCCACAACTATTTAATGTCACTGGCAAATATTTGCAAGAAACACCGCAATTTGCCGCCTATGATGCGCGAATAGGGTATTATGTGATTATTGACTTAGAGCTGTATCCAGGCGACTCAATTAGTATGGGTCGTGGACTTGTTATTGGGTGCGATAATAAACAAGAAAAAATATGGGGAGCGATGGCAGATATATTTGGTATCCCTTATCAAGCCAAAGAGATTACTGTTCCCGCCAAACCCATAGTTCCAAGTGGTCCAGGTGCTGGTATCATGACGTCTTCTACAAAAGAACAACCTTTGCAACCTAAACAAGTAGAACTTTTACCTGTTCGTGTAGGCGGGAGAAATACAAGAAAAATGAAATCGCGCATTCAAAAACGAAGAAAAACAAAAAATAACAGAAAATAACAGAAAATAAAAAAAGGCTGGGGTTGTAGGAGTCTTCCCCAACTCTAAATTAAAAATTCTATTAGGGGAATGTCTTCTGGCACACGATATTTTTCTTTGATTTTATCCACAAGAACAAAATAAACCAATGCTCTTTTGAATGTATCAATGTTGTCTATTTCATCAATAACTCTAGTAATACGAGTCGTTGGAGTCCAACGACGACTAGACATAATAGAGTAATAATGTTGCTTTGATAACCAATAATAATTGGGATGATTGGATAAAGTCGTCAAATATTTAGAAAACCGTTTCTTTTCAAAATGAATCTTTTTATTATACAACTTGCACAAATCATTCACAAGTATTCTTTCTGGAGGATAAAATGGAAAATATTGGCCCAAGTAAAAATCATATTTTTGTTTATTTCGTCTATCAATAATATGAATACTATGTGATTTCGTCTCTGTATTATAGACAAACTGCACATCATCATACCACGCATATAATGTCTCTAATTCTCTTACAACTCTGCGAAACATTGGTTTTCCAAAAATAGCGTTATTTGTCATGTAAGTAAGTTTAAGGGTATATACTTTATATAGTATAAATATTAAGTGCTTATACAAATTATATTATCTTTATTATTTTGGCGTAAAAAGTAATAAATATAAATAATTACAAAATAATATATCAAGCAAGACAATGAAAATTGGAATTATTGGAAACGGATTTGTGGGAAAAGCCACAAGACAGCTTGAATGTGAATCTATTGAGACGCTCGCATATGACATCAATCCGGAGCTGTGTGTACCGCCCGGGCTTACTTTAGAAGATATGAAGGCATGCGACATCATATTTGTAAGTGTGCCTACTCCCATGAACAAGGATGGATCTTGTTATTTGAATATTGTATACACCGTTCTAGACAACTTAAAGGCGGTTGGTTACGAGGGATTCGTTGTCATGCGATCTACCGTTCCTGTTGGAACTTGTGATGGACTTTCGTGCTACTTTATGCCGGAATTTTTAACAGAGAAGAATTTCATCTACGATTTCATCAACAACAAGAATTGGATTTTTGGACTTCTTGGACAAACAGCAGAGAGAGACGAGGATTTCAAGCGAGTCATTACGCAGTTAATTCAACTTGCTCAAGATGCCGGAAAGGTCGTTTACAATCGTATCACCTTTCTCACAAATAAAGAGGCGGAAATGGTGAAAATGTTTCGCAATTGTTATTTATCCGCGAAAGTGTCATTTTGCAATGAAGTCTTTGAGTTTTGCCAGGTCAAAGGAATGGAGTATGACAACATTCGCCAAATCGCCTGCGATGACGAGAGAATCATGTTGAGTCATACGGCAGTTCCCGGACATGACGGAAAACGCGGATTTGGTGGAACTTGTTTCCCCAAGGATACTTCCAGTTTGCGTTACGAGATGACAAAGAGTGGGATGGTTCCTATTCTCTTGAATGCGGTCATTGAGAGAAACGAAACTGTAGACAGGGTTGAGAAAGACTGGAATGACAACTTGGGGCGTGCCGTCGTATAAGAAATAAATATAATGATAATACGATAATTATAATACGTAAAAATTGATTTAAATTTAGATTCCATGTTACTAATACATAGAATCTAAGCAAATATGAGCGAATCTGAATATACTCCAAGAAGTGTATTGCTGGTTACTTTGTATATTATATCACAGTTACCAGATGATCAAATTGAATTCATTGAAGCTCTTTATCATTTTGTTAGAAGAACACTGTTTTATACTCCTCCAGAAGATATGTTTATTCCTATAAAATGGAATCTATTACATGACATCGTTACAAAGCACATACCAACAGCTGTGATACCATGGCAACAACGAATTGTTGATATCTATATTGGAAAGATAGCAGTACCAGTAACAGAGTAGACTCCTCTCTAAAAAACAGAAAGATTATCCGGATTGGTGTTTATACCAATTAAAAAAAGTAGAAGTCCTATAAAAAAGAGAAATAGCATGGCTGCGTATATAAAAAAAAGTTTGCTGTAAATATACATCATTCTGTATCCTGGTTCTGCTTTACTATCTAATTTCACTATTTTTATAAATAGTTTTGATATATACATTAGGACGCTCATTATAAATGAATATATTTTAGGTCCACCAGTTGCCCAATTGTCTTGATTTTCTGTTTGAGGAAATAACTGATAACAAAGTGCTTCATGATACATGATACCAGATATATTTTCATAGTCCCAGTTGAACATTTTTTTGTGAATTTTTTTTCCTTTTCTCAAAAAAGTATCTCTATACAACCGCGTATAAATACAACAATGTGTTGCCGCAAAAAAAGAAAAATAGTTGTTAAAAAACGCACCTTTCCAAAAATAGGGTATGGAAAAATAGGGCAAACATCCTAAGTGATAAAGCATTTTAGTATCTTTATTTTCTCTCAAAAAGGTATTTATATACTCTTGTGTTTCGGAGTTGAACATTTTCTCATTGAAAAAAAAATCGTCTTCTAGAACAAGAATATTTTTATATTCTTTTTTTTTTGCGTGCTTGAAGATAAGAATATTATTATCTACCAAATCTATTGCACTACTATTGATATATTTTTTATTTTTTCGTTTTTGTTTTTCTCTCCAACCGGGACTGCATACAATATATATTGTTCTTGTTGGTTGGTATCGTGTTATTTCTTTTTTTACTTGTTCAAGACGCCCATTTCCTAATTTGTGAATAATATAAGTTGCGTCTACACTTTCATCTAAAAATCCAGGTAGAATTGTTTTTATTTTTTTAAATTTTGTCGTCATTAAAAAAACAAAGTAAATAAATTTTGCGGTTACACCTCGCCTGCGCAGCATATAATAAGTTTGCCTCTAAAATGAGATTGAATGTATAACTAAAATACAATCTCACTTGATATTTAACCCTGTAGAAGGAGGGGGTTTTGGGGGAACCTTGGTTCCCCCTACCAGAGGATATTTCTGCTCAAGTTATTCGCAGAATAACGATTTCCTTTCCAGTCGCCGCGCATGTATTTTGTACGCGTTAAATAATTCTTACGGCGATTTTTATCATGATGTTTTGTGAAATCTTCGTATCCCATTTGACCAAAGTTTACCCATTTTTCGTTTTTGGGATCAAAGATACTATACTTCTTTGCCGGATTTCGCGCAGGATAAAGTTTGGCGGTTTTTCCTAGATACTTGTGGGCCATACGTTGCGCTTGTCTAGGATTGGAATAAAGTTTGATGCGTTTATTAAAAGATTTCAACGTTTTTACCTTTTTTATTTTTCTTGTATTATTTTTGTTCATAACATAAAGAGTTAAAAAATTATTTCCCTTTACCTCGTTCCTTACTTTTTATATAGCATATAAAATTGAAACAATTATGTTACTACTAAGACAACTAACATAAGTGTGATGTGCGAACAAGATTTGCCTTTTTGGGAAATGATGACAGATGAGGAAAGAAAATGTCAAGAGATTGCAGTAAAATTATATAATTTGAGATCCATATTATCACAAGTTGATCATATGCTATCTGCAAACTATTACAAAGATCAAAGAGGAGATTCCAACTTGAGCACAGAGCCTCAAGTTATAAAAGAAGCAAGTAAGGAATTGGATAATTTAGTTGAATTTATCAAGGAAATACAAAATAAAATCAAACTACTAGAATAGAATAATAGGAGTAACGTTTATTAGCGCATTTGCCGCCGGCTTCTACCTTTGCGATATTTTCTAGATTTGGAACGTTTCATTTTTCTAGATTTTCTTCTTTTTCCACCGCTACCAGCAGAATTAACATAACTTTTTAAATTTGAACTGTCTATACCGCCCGTTCTTAGTAAAGCTTTTGTGTAATAGTCCGCACCATAAATAGATTTTACTTTTTGAACAAGTGAATCAGCCCTTGCTAAAAGGTTTGTTAGGTTGTTTTTTTTATCATCTGTTTTACTATCTTGTTTTCTGTTTAAATAATTTAGTCGTTTGGTAAAAGCATCTTTAAATGAATTATTTCTGTCGTTCATAAATTCTAGATCATGTATTTGTCTTAAAGACATATCATCAATTGTGTCTTTATTTTCTTTATTTGCTATAATATCGTTAATTTTTTGTT
>Ga0208621_1000072_pt1 | contig 32402 bp, 37 predicted proteins | sample CryBogCBH26May08_FD_184617 | JGI IMG/M metagenome (GOLD analysis project Ga0208621, IMG submission 184617) | Freshwater microbial communities from Crystal Bog, Wisconsin, USA - CBH26May08 (SPAdes) (version 2) | ecosystem: Environmental > Aquatic > Freshwater > Lake | place: Crystal Bog... | reverse complement strand
GCCCCTGGCAAAAACATCCTTCATAACGTCCCTCAGATCAAGGACGTAGAGATCATGTCCGATCTACTTACGCGCCTAGGCTGCACCGTTCACTTTGACCGCGGCTCGCACACCATGGAGATCGACGTTCCACAAGAACCAGGACATAAGGCGGAGTACGAGCTGGTTCGCAAGATGCGAGCCTCCATCAACGTGCTCGGACCTATTTTGACCAGAGTCGGCATCGCTGAGATCTCTCTTCCAGGTGGCGACGCGATCGGATCTCGAGGACTTGATTTTCATATTGCAGGACTCGAGGCGCTCGGCGCCACTGTGAAATTTGAACATGGTTACATCATCGCGACCGCACCAGATGGTTTAGTCGGCGCAACCTTTGAACTCACATTTCCAAGTGTGGGTGCGACCGAGAATTTGATGACCGCAGCGGTTATGGCAAAGGGAACTACAACGCTTCACAATGTTGCTCGCGAACCAGACATTATTGACCTCGGCGAATTTCTCATCTCGATGGGAGCGAAGATTGAAGGGTTAGGTTCTTCAACCCTCACAATCGAGGGAGTGGATCGACTCAATCCCGCCTCGCACTCAACCCTTCCTGATCGCATTGTTACTGGAACCTGGGCCTTTGCTGCCGCGATGACTCAGGGAGATATCACCATTAACGGTGGCCGCGCCGATCACCTAGAGATTCCGCTAGATAAATTAGTGGCGGCAGGAGCTGTCGTTACTTCGACCTCCAATGGATTTAGGGTTCGCATGGATCAAAGGCCGCTAGCCATCGATGTTGCGACACTTCCCTACCCAGGTTTTCCTACCGATCTGCAACCTATGGCTATATCTCTTAACTCCATTGCAAGTGGGAGCGCAATCGTGACTGAGAATGTCTTTGAGGCGCGCTTCATGTTCGTTAATGAGCTGCGCCGGCTCGGAGCAAATATCACCGTGGATGGCCATCATGCCGCTATTACCGGAGTACCACTTCTGTCTGGAGCCCCAGTAGCTGCAACAGATATTCGGGCTGGAGCAGGGTTAGTTCTTGCTGCGCTTGTTGCAGATGGAGTTACTACTGTGGAAGATGCGTTTCATATCGAACGCGGATACCCAAATTTTGCAGCTGATCTACGCTCACTTGGAGCAGATGTAGAAGCTATAGATTAATTACTTTCTTCGCCGAGAATTGAGACTCGGTTCTTATTCACCGAAATAAATCCACCGGCCATATTGAATTCGGTCTTGGAGCCATCTGCACCCTTGATGCTGACAACGCCCGGGACCAAAACTCCTAATAACGGAATGTGGTTAGCCAAGATCCCAATATCACCATCTACGGTGCGCGCAGATACTGAAGTGGCCTCACCCGACCAGACACGCTTTTCGGGTAAGACTACTTCGACGGTGAGTTTTGTATCAGACATTGTTAAGCCTTTGCCAACTCTGCTGCCTTGCGCTCGACATCTTCGAGTCCACCGCACATGAAGAAGGCCTGCTCTGGAACGTGGTCATACTTTCCATCAGCAAGTGCTTCAAAGGCCTCAATGGTCTCTGAGAGTGGAACGAATGAACCATCGATTCCGGTGAAGACCTTTGCCACGAAGGTGTTCTGTGACAGGAAGCGCTGGATACGACGAGCGCGACCGACCAAGATGCGATCTTCTTCAGAGAGTTCATCAATACCCAAGATAGCGATGATGTCTTGCAGATCCTTATAACGCTGCAAGATCTGCTTTACACGGTTTGCGACACGGAAGTGGTGTTCACCGATGTAGCGAGGATCCAAGATACGTGATGTTGAGTCAAGCGGATCCACCGCTGGATAAATTCCAAGCTCTGAGATCGGACGAGACAACACGGTGGTTGCATCAAGGTGGGCGAAGGTTGTGTGTGGAGCAGGGTCGGTGATGTCATCGGCAGGAACATAAATAGCCTGCATCGATGTGATCGAGTGACCACGGGTTGAGGTGATGCGCTCCTGCAGTTGACCCATCTCGTCAGCAAGTGTTGGCTGGTATCCCACAGCAGATGGCATACGGCCTAGAAGCGTTGAAACCTCAGAACCAGCTTGGGTAAAGCGGAAGATGTTGTCGATGAAGAGCAGTACATCTTGGTTCTGCACATCGCGGAAATACTCAGCCATGGTGAGAGCTGAGAGAGCAACCCGAAGACGAGTCCCAGGTGGCTCATCCATCTGACCGAAGACCAAGGCGGTCTTGTTAATAACGCCGGTCTCTGTCATTTCAAGGAAGAGGTCGTTTCCTTCACGAGTACGTTCTCCAACGCCGGCGAATACAGATACGCCACCGAAGTTTTCCGCTACACGGTAGATCATCTCTTGAATCAAAACTGTCTTGCCAACACCGGCTCCGCCGAAGAGGCCGATCTTTCCACCCTTTACATAAGGAGTGAGCAGATCAATAACTTTAATTCCAGTCTCGAACATCTCGGTCTTTGACTCAAGTTGATCGAATGCAGGAGCGGTACGGTGAATCGGCCAACGCTCTTTAATATCGAGTGATGAGGTTGGAACGTCAAGAGATTCGCCCAAAGTGTTAAATACGTGACCCTTTGTGACATCTCCAACTGGAACGCTGATCGAAGCGCCGGTATCGGTTACCTCTGAGCCGCGAACCATTCCATCTGTTGGTTGCATCGAGATAGCGCGTACGACGTTGTCGCCGATGTGCTGAGCCACCTCGAGGGTGAGCTTGCGCTGCTCGCCTGAGAGCGTCACTTCAACTGTGAGGGCGTTGAAGATTGCTGGCATTGCATCTGCGGGGAATTCAATGTCAACGACTGGTCCGATTACTCGGGCCACGCGACCTTGCTTTCCTGCCAACTTTGTATTCTCTGACATCATTCGCTCCCTGCGCTAGCTGAGGCAAGCGCATCTGCGCCGCCGACAATTTCACTGATCTCTTGGGTAATTTCGGCTTGACGGGCCGCATTCGCAAGTCGGGTGAGCGACTTGATTAACTCATCAGCATTGTCAGTTGCTGACTTCATAGCGCGACGGCGAGCTGCATGCTCAGAGGCAGCAGATTGCAACATCGCATTAAATACTCGGGCTTCGACATAGCGTGGAAGCAGGGCGCTCAAAACGCTCTCAGCGCTAGCTTCAAATTCGTAGGTTGAACCAGTGTGCTCGATCTCAGCAGCCGAGGTATTGGCAAGCGGCAATAAGACATCGGCTACTGGCTCCTGCAAGATCATCGAGCGGAATCGAGTGTAGATAATGTGCAGTTCGTCGACTCCAGCTGCAGAAGATGTATCGCTCAAGAAAGTTGCGATCAATGCAGCAGAGACCTCGCGTGCATTTTCAAAACTAGGATTATCTGAGAAACCAGTCCACGAAGCAGTGATCGCGCGATCGCGGAAGCGGTAGAAGTTAACCGCCTTGCGACCAACGAGATATGCATCCACCTCAAGTCCACGAGCCTTCAGAGTAGCGATCAGGAGATCTCCCTCTTTGATCGCGGCGTTTGAATAAGCACCAGCCATACCGCGGTCGGCGGTGATGATCAGAACCGCTGCGCGCTTTGGATGTTCCGCAGCAGAGGTAAGTGGATGAGCGGTATTCGAAGAGAGCGCAACTGCTCGCACAGCATTTGTGAGTTCGGTGGAATACGGTGAAGATGCCTGAACTCGCTGCTGTGCCTTCACGATACGGGAAGCAGAAATAAGCTCCATCGCACGCGTAATCTTTTTCGTCGCCTTAACCGAACGCATTCGGCGGCGATAGATTCGAAGTTGGGCACCCATGATTTAGTTAGTTTCCTGCCGCAAATTCCAACTTGAACTCATCGACGACCTTGGTAAGCGATGCGATGGTGTCATCAGAGAGCTCACGAGTTTCGGCGATTACTTCAAAGATGTTTGCGTGGCGGGTTGCAATGAATTCCAGCAACTCCGACTCAAAGCGGCGGATATCTGACACTGCAACTGAATCCATCTTGCCGGTTGTTCCAGCCCAGATCGAAACTGCCTCGCGCTCAACTGAGTAAGGTGAGTATTGGCCCTGCTTCAAGAGCTCAACCATGCGAGCACCGCGCTCAAGTTGTGCCTTTGAGGCAGCATCGAGATCTGAACCGAAGGCTGCGAATGCCTCAAGTTCACGGTACTGAGCAAGGTCAAGACGCAAGCGACCCGCAACCTTCTTAACTGCTTTTGTCTGCGCAGAACCACCAACGCGCGATACCGAAATACCTACGTTAATAGCTGGACGCACGCCGGCGTTGAAGAGGTCTGTCTCGAGGAAGCACTGACCATCGGTAATAGAAATTACGTTAGTAGGAATGAAGGCAGAGACGTCATTTCCCTTGGTCTCAATGATTGGAAGACCAGTCATTGATCCACCACCAAGATCATCGGAAAGCTTGGCGCAACGCTCGAGGAGACGTGAGTGCAAGTAGAAGACATCGCCTGGATATGCCTCGCGGCCTGGTGGACGACGAAGCAACAAGGAGACTGAACGGTAAGCCTCGGCTTGCTTCGAAAGATCATCAAAGACGATCAAAACGTGTTGTCCTGAGTACATCCAGTGCTGACCAATTGCAGAGCCGGTGTATGGAGCGAGGTATTTGAATCCAGCTGGATCAGATGCAGGTGAAGCAACGATAGTTGTGTACTCCATTGCACCGGCCTCTTCCAAAGCACCGCGAACAGATGCGATGGTGGAACCCTTCTGGCCGATAGCAACGTAGATGCACTTAACCTGCTTCTTTGGATCGCCAGACTTCCAGTTATCGCGTTGGTTAATGATCGTATCGATCGCGATTGCAGTCTTACCAGTCTGACGGTCACCGATGATCAACTGGCGCTGTCCACGACCGATAGCGGTCATTGCATCAATAGCCTTGATACCTGTCTGCATTGGCTCTTTAACAGGTTGACGCTGAACAACTGATGGAGCCTGGAGTTCAAGAGCACGCATTGCCTCTGCCTTGATCTCGCCCTTGCCATCGATTGGACGACCAAGTGGATCTACGACGCGACCGAGGAAGCCATCTCCAACTGGAACAGAGAGGATCTCGCCGGTACGACGGACTGATGTTCCTTCTTCAATACCAGTGAACTCACCGAGGATAACCACACCGATCTCGCGAATATCTAGATTCAGCGCCAATCCGAGGGTGCCATTTTCAAACTTCAGAAGCTCGTTGGTCATCGTGGAAGGCAAGCCTTCTACACGAGCGATGCCATCTCCTGCCTCAGTAACTGTTCCGACCTCATCGCGGGCAGCGGTACCAGGGTTGTATGCCTCAACATACTTCGCCAGCGCATCGCGAATCTCTTCGGGACGGATCGTGAGTTCGGCCATCTTCTTCTCCTCTTACTAAACCCCACCCCAGACATTTGCCAAGGTGAGAAACTTAAATTGCTAGTGCTCGTCCTGCTTCCTGCAAGCGAGTACTGATGGTTCCATCAACTAGTTCATCTGCGAATCGAACCGAGAGACCACCAATAACAGATGGATCAAGTTCAAAGTTGAGATGCACTGGTTGTCCAACTTGTTCGACCATGAGCGCGCTCAACTTCTCAGCCTGTCCAGGCGTGAGTGCAGAACGGGAGCGAACCAAGACGATCAGGCGATTACGACGAGCAGCAACCGCTTGGGCATAAACCTCAAGCACTTGATCAATGACGCGACCAGCCAAGTCGTTGACCATGTAGGTAAGTAGGCGCAACGTTGAAGGTGCGACCTTTCCCGCCAACAAGGAATGAATGATTTCAGCTTTACCTTCAGGTAATCCAGAAGGGCTTCCCAACACTCGTCGTAGATCCTGGTTGTTGCTGAGAACAGCAGCGAACTCAAAGAGCTCATCTTGAACACGATCGATCGAGTTGTCGTTATTTGCTGCAGTCGCCTCGGCTTCGATCGCTAGCTGCTCAAAGGCGCTTGCGAAATCGAGTGAGGATGCCCAGCGAAGTGAGACGGCCTCGATCAAGAGATCCAAGACTTTTCTAGAAACGGTCTTCCCAAAGAGATCGTTTACTAGGACTGCCTTTGATGCGCTATCTCGCGACGGATCAGTGAAGGCTCTGCGTAATCCAACGGATAAGTTGAGAGAGTAAACAACAGCGAATAACTCAGCGGAAATGGCAGTGCAGTCTTGCGACGAGAGGCCATGCAGCTTCTCATCAAGTTCACCACGCAAGGTGGCAAATGACTGGCGACTATTTCCTCCGAGATCAATCACTTTTTGCTCTGCTCCAAATCATTAAGGAATCTATCGACGATTCCGGATTGGCGAACTTGATCATCGAGCGCCTCTCCAACAATCTTCGAAGCTAATTCAGTCGCTAGCGCGCCAACTTCATGACGAAGAGATGCAATTGCTTGCTGGCGTTGCGCCTCGATGGATGCGTGCGCTGCCGCAGTAATTCGGGCCGCCTCTTCTTGCGCCTTGGCGCGAAGATCTTCAATGGTGGCTGCTCCTTGAACGCGAGCCTCCTCACGAATCGATTGTGCCTCGCCACGAGCATCGCTGAGTTGAGCGGTATATGCCTCAAGAGCGGCTTGCGCCTCACGTTGAGCGTTCTCCGCTTTTGCGATACCTCCTTCGATTGCCTCAGTTCGAGCGGCGAAGGCCTTTTCGAACATCGGGACGACCCGACTCTTGAGGACAATAAAGAGAAGAGAGAAGGCGACTAAACCAACGACTATTTCCGCGATATTCGGAACTAGCGGGTTGGTAGTTGCAGCCTCTAAATGAATTCTCATAGCTGTTGCGTCTTAGTTCTTACTTAAGTACGAATGCGAGAACGAGACCAAAGAGCGCCAAAGCTTCAGCGAGCGCGAAGCCAAGGAATGCGATTGGTTGCAGGACGTTGCGTGACTCAGGTTGACGTGCGACGCCGTTGATATAGGCGGCGAAGATCAAGCCAGTTGCGATTGCAGGTCCGATTGCAGATAGGCCATAACCGACCAGGTTGAGTGTGCCGTGCATCTTTGTTGCCTTTCCATAGTTTGGGATTCATCGGACGGGAGTCCGCTGAACTGTGGGAAAAATTAGTGCTCGTCTACCAATGCTCCTGCGATAAAGAGTGCTGATAGAAGGGTGATGATGTAGGCCTGTAGACACTGAACCATGAACTCAAAGAAGGTCATGACGATGCCGAAGCCGAAAGAGAATGGAGAGAGGATCTTCATGAAGAGATGTGAGTCATGAAGCATGTAGTCACCGCCGCCGATAAACACCAAGAGCAGAAGGTGGCCAGCGAACATATTGGCGAACAACCGGAGTGAGAGTGTCACTGGGCGGATCAAAAAGTAGGTTGCGATCTCGATGGGTGTAAGCAAGATGTAAGCGAACTTAGGAACACCAGGCAAGAAGGCGATTCCCTTGAGGTACTTAACTAATCCCTGACGCTTGATTCCGACCGCGTGGAAGATCACGAAGGTGAAGATCGCGAGCACATATGGGAAGGAGACATGCGACATGGTTGGGAATTGAATAAATGGAATGATTCCAAATAAATTGTTTACAAGTACGAAGATGAAAAGGGTGAATAAGAAAGGTACATAGTCAAGAAAACCTGCACCGATGATCTCTTGTCCCAAATCTTTACGGACGAAGCTGTAGATCGACTCGCCTGCAAACTGCAATTTGCTAGGAACTACCGCAGCCTTGCGTGAGGCGAGAATAAAGAAGAGTGAGATTGCGATTACTGAGAAAAAGACGAGAAAAACTGGCTTTGTTGTGTAGTCGCTGTGACCGATGATTGAAGGTAATTTAAAGTCGGATGTGCTCGGGGGAACGAATCCCGGGCCGCTGGCAAGATGGCCAGTTATATGCACTTCTCGCACTCACCTTTCGCCGACGCTGGCTGATACTGGGTCAATCATTGGGTACGGATTAAGACGTCTGAACCTTATTAGGAAGCGGGGAAAATCCAAAACTAAAAATCGGGTAACTCGGGTGAATAAAGTGTGTTATTCGCGACCAAATCTGAGCCAGACCAGGTAGATCGAGGCGCCGGCGCCGAGGAGTAGGCCGCCGAGGAAGAAGTAGTGGTGGGTGTGAAGCCAGTGATCCAGCGCAAAGCCGATACCGCCCCAAATCAATAGACCTGAAATCAGGTACCCCATGATCGACCAGAGGGCGCCCTCTTCATTATTTGATGCCATCAATGCAGACTCTCCCTTGAGTGGGCCGTCAGGGTTGCTCGCCCCTAGGCGCAGGGGGTAATGGTAGCCCGATTTTCAGCTTGAAAAAGGCACGGATCTCCCCGCCTAGCCAGGCGGCGGTGATCGAGAGGGCCGCAATGGCAAAGGTGGTGCGATCCACGGTGGCCGGCGCGGTGGCGCGAGAGACGATTAGGAGCAGGGCGCCCATCACCAGGACCTTGGCAAAGTAGGAGAACATCGCCATACCCATCACGGCGATGGGGTCCAGGTTCTTGGAGATGGCAGATATCAGCAGGTGGATCCCTAAAAAGATGATGACCGTGGCGCTCCCGATCAGGGCTCCCAAAAAGCCTGGCTTGTGGCGAACGAGAGTAGATACCACCACTGCCACGATGGCGACGATGGTTGAGGGGATGATCGCCCCCCGCCACATCAGTCTTGTCGAATCCTCATTCATGGGATACCAGCTCTCCGGTCTTAGTCGCTAATCGTAATTTCCTATAGCTGCGCCAAATCAAAACTACCGATGCAAGTGCAATCACTAAGCCCACGACAACGGAGATCCACAGTGGGTAGAAGGCGGCGATCACAGTTGGAAAGGCAAACATCGCGGTCCACAGATACATGATGATCGCGACTTCACGTTGCGAATTGCCCATGCGCAACAGGCGGTGGTGTAGATGCTCCCGGTCAGCAGCGAAGGGAGAACGCCCAGCGCGCAATCGGCGAACGATCGCCATTCCAAGATCAAGCAAGGGAATTGCAAGAACGGTGAAGGGCAAGATTAATGGAACCAAGGTCGATCTTGAATTTTGTCCAGCGATCGCATTCACATCTATCTGACCTGTCAGAGTAATCGCAGATGCCGAAAGCAAAAGTCCAAGAAACATTGCACCTGAGTCGCCCATAAAGATCTTTGCAGGGTGATAGTTGTGTGGAAGAAAACCAATGCAAAGTCCGACCACAACAGCCATTACGAGTGAGGGGGCGCCTGCGCGACTAAATCCATTCGTTACTGCCAGTACATACGAGAAGGCAAAGAATGCGATGGCACAGACTGCGACGATCCCAGAGGCTAAGCCATCGAGTCCATCAACGAAGTTAACGGCATTGATGACCAGCATCACAAATACAACAGTGAGAACTGCTCCGATATTGGATGGAAGAGTCAATATTCCATTGATAGGAAGCCAAAGAATCTGCACACCGTGCACCAACAAAATTCCGGCGGCAAGTGCTTGCCCGGCAAATTTAGTGAGAGAGTCGAGATCAAAGCGATCATCAAGCGCACCCAGCAACATGATGAAAGTGCCAGCTAAGAAAATGCCCGTTAGTTCTCTGCCAAAGGCATTTCCAACTAGATACAGGTGATTGACGATGAGGAAGGTCACCGACATCGATCCCCACATCGCTAATCCACCCCAACGTGGAGTTATCTCGGTGTGCATATCGCGCGAGCGCAGATCAATGTAGGCACCTGAAGTCATTGCCAACTTACGAACGAGCGGTGTCAACATAAAACAGAACACTGCTGCGAGCGCTGCTGTCAGTAAATACTCGCGCATGATGGGTCAGTGCGTTAGCGAGGATAAACGGGGAACTGCGCTGTCAACGCATGAACATCGCTACGAATCTGGGCAGCCTTTGCAGGGTCATCTCCATCTTTGATTGCACGCGCAATCAGCGAGGCGATCTCTTGCATCTGCGGTGCACCCATCCCCTGTGTTGTTGTAGCGGCAGATCCAACTCGAATTCCGCTGGTTACTGCAGGTGACTCTGGATCATATGGAATTGCATTTTTATTAAGGGTGATTCCAGAGTTGCCGCAACGTTCATCTGCAACTTTTCCGGTGACTCCTGTTGATCGAATATCGATCAGCGCTAGGTGTGTTTGAGTTCCACCAGAGACAGCACGCATGCCATGCTCTTCCAAACTCTTAGCAAGCACCTGACAATTTGAAATTACATCCTTGGCGTACTTTTGATATTCAGGAGTTGCACACTCTTTAAGTGCTACAGCTTTGCCTGCAACCGCACTCATGATTGGTCCACCTTGCATGCCCGGGAATACAGCCTTATCAATCGCCGCTGCATGTTCCGCCTTAGAGACGATCATGCCTCCGCGCGGACCGCGCAACACTTTGTGTGTGGTGAATGAGACAACATCGGCATATGGAACTGGGCTTGGAATTGCCTTACCCGCAACCAATCCAATGAAGTGCGCTGCATCAACCCACATGATTGCGCCAACTTCGTCACAGATCTGACGAACTTTCTCGAAGTCAATCAAACTTGGATATGCAGTTGCGCCTGTACAGATCATTCGCGGTGCGTTCTTGAGAGCCAAGTCGCGCAACTCGTCGTAGTCAATAAGTTCATCTTCAGCACGCACTCCATACGAAACTATGTTGAACCATTTACCAGAGAAGTTCACCTTGGATCCGTGGGTGAGGTGTCCACCATGCGGCAATGACATTGCAAGGACGGTATCTCCAGGCTTAGTAAAAGCTTGATAGACAGCGACGTTAGCGCTGGCGCCAGAATGTGGTTGCAAGTTGGCGTGCTCGGCTCCAAAGAGCGCCTTAGCGCGTTCAATACCAATCAGCTCTACCTTGTCGACCTCTTCGCATCCGCCGTAATAACGCTTGCCTGGATAGCCTTCGGCATATTTATTGGAGAGAGTTGAACCTAGCGCGGCTAGAACAGCAGGTGAGGTGAAGTTTTCGCTCGCGATCAACTGAAGGTTGTGGCGTTGGCGCTCAAGTTCACTTAGAACAACTGCGGCGATATCTGGATCCTGCACGGTGAGCGCATCGAAATCTGGTCCATAAAAGGTATCTGTAGACATACCCGAACCCTATGGCTTAGGCGCCTAAATAGCCGTAATCGTCGGCACAACCTCCTGAAGTGCCTCAAGTGAGATTGCCCCTATGCGGGCTGCCACAATTCCCCCGTTGGCTCCCCTCCGCAAGACGGTTGAGGCTGGCCCCTCGGGTAGCACACCCTCATCGACCACAACTCCGATCTCCTCGGGCGAGCCCAAGAGATAGGTCAGGTCGCGTAGGGGCGGCTGCCCAGCGACTGAGGCGCTGGCGGCAGCGAGAGGACCGCTTCGCCCAAGAAGCGAGAGCAGAAATTCTCGTTGCGGAATCCGAACCGCAAACTCCCCTAGCGCTCGGCCATCACCGAGATCCCAGTTGAGCGCCGATTGCGGAGCCAGTTGAACCGTCAAGAGACCGGGCCAAAAAGCGTTGACCACCTGCTGCCAATCCGAGTCAAAATCTGTGGCGAGCCCACTCACTGCGGTCACCTTGCCGATCAAGACCTGAGCCGCTGTGCCTGGTTGATCACCTCGCAAAGAGTGCAATTTACTAACCGCTCCATGGTTGAAGGCATCACAGAGATACAAGTAACCATGTTCGGCAGCGACCACTACGACATCACCTTGAAGCAAAGCGACCAATGCGCGATCTCGGACTGCGCTCTTATTTCGGGTATTTAACTTGACTACATTGCTCATGCCTTGAGAGCTCCTTGCTCGATCATCTCTTCGATCCGTTTGGCGATATGTGCATCAACCATGGCGTGAATTCGGGTTCCATCTTCTGAGTAGGTTTCAGAGAGTACCTCGCCACGTTCATGAATTACTGAGACCAACTCACCGCGATTAAATGGAATGACGGCGGTGATCTCTACACGAGGACGTGGCAGAGAAGTCTCAATCGCCTTGACCAACGTCTCAATGCCGAATCCGGTCCGAGCTGAGAATGCATAACTGTTTGATTCCTCGCGCAGAATCTGCATGATCACTTCTGGCGCTGCGATGTCGGCCTTATTGATCGCGATGATCTCTGGGATATCGCCGCCACCAACATCTTTGATCACTTCTCGGACTGCACGAATCTGCTCTTGTGGATCTGGATGCGAGCCATCCACCACATGGACGATGAGATCTGCGGCCGCTACCTCTTCCAGAGTCGATTTAAAGGCTTCGACTAATTGATGAGGCAAATGGCGAACAAAACCGACCGTGTCAGCCAAGGTGTAGATACGTCCATCTGAACTCTTGGTCTGGCGAACCGTTGGGTCCAAGGTCGCAAAGAGGGCATTTTCAACTAGGACTCCAGCATTCGTGAGGCGGTTCATGAGAGATGATTTTCCAGCGTTGGTGTAACCAGCGATCGCAACAGATGGGACGCTGTACTTTGTTCGCTCTTGACGTTTGGTATCGCGAGCGACCTTCATCTCTTTAATCTCTTTGCGCAGTTTCGCCATCTTGTCGTTAATACGACGGCGATCGGTCTCGATCTTGGTTTCACCAGGACCTCGTCCACCAATGCCACCCGCCTGGCGTGAGAGTGAGTCACCCCAACCGCGCAAGCGGGGCAACATATAACTCATCTGGGCTAGTTCTACCTGCGCCTTACCCTCGCGAGACTTTGCATGCTGCGCGAAGATATCGAGAATGAGAGCGGTGCGATCAATAACTTTAACCTTTAATTTTGATTCCAAGGTACGAAGTTGCGCAGGTGATAACTCACCATCGCAGACAACAGTGTCAGCACCAGTTGCAATGACAGACTGTTTTACTTCAGCAACTTTTCCTGAACCAATAAAGGTTGAAGCATCTGGTTTATCGCGTCGCTGTACAAAACCTTCCATGACTTCTGAGCCGGCAGTTTCGGCGAGCGCTGCGAGTTCCTTCATCGAATTTTCAGCATCTTGCGCTGTGCCCTCGGTCCATACTCCTACAAGAACGACCTTCTCCAGACGAAGTTGGCGATACTCGGCATCGTTAACATCTTGAAGTTCTGTAGACAGTCCAGAAACGCGGCGAAGCGCTTGGCGATCTTGTAAATCCTGTTGGTTGCTTTCATCGCTCTCTGCCGAGTCGTACTCCGCTGCCGCGCGAGCGCTCTCGCGCAAAAGTTGATCGATATCGATATCGAGAGGTTCTTCGCCGTGGTTCACAGATACGTATCCAGTTCAACATCTTTCACGAGTACTGCAGGACCGATCAACGTGGCATTGCTATGTGGATCGATATCTACTACTAGACGTCCCCCAGGGGGATTGATCACCCAACGCGAAGGCAAACGTCCACGCTTGTGAAGTGTTGCTGCCAAAGCAACGGCACAGGTACCGGTTCCACAGGATTGTGTCTCTCCCACTCCGCGTTCGAAAACTCGCATGGCTAGTTCGCCGTTAGGTAGAAACGTTACGAATTCGACATTCACTCCATCTGGATAATCGCCATCAACCTCTGGCGCCTCCTTGAGATCTCCGATCGAATCCAAATCATCTACAAATACAACGGCGTGAGGATTGCCAACATCTACATGAGTTGCGCTCCATGATTGATTGCCGATGCTGACTGTCACATCGTCATAGACCTCTTCTACATGGCCCATACTGACCGAGATGTCATCGTCAGCTGGAACAGCGAGGTATTTCATACCTGCTCGAGTATTTATCGGGAATATTCCTTCGGCTTGGTAGCCTCGCTCAACCAAATAGCGAGCCATGACACGAATGCCGTTGCCGCACATCTCGGCGATCGAACCATCCTGATTGCGGTAATCCATGAACCACTTGCCATCACGCTTGGTAATGCGGATAAAGCCGTCGCTGCCTATGCCTGTCTGGCGATTGCAGATTCGCGCCACCTGCTCCGGGGTAATTTCGTGCGCCCCTTCTGGATCAAAGAGCAGCACAAAGTCATTGTGTGTTCCATGCCCATAGGTTGCGATCATGAAGTCAGAATAGCCTTTTCGATGGTTGCCAGGCGGTCTGAGTCTGGTTCCAGCCACGTGATCCGCTGATCTCGGCGAAACCAGGTCTCTTGCCTACGAATATATTGCCGGGTCGCAAGTTTTATCTGAGAGATCGCCTCATCCATTGTGATTTCCCCGGCTAAAGCCGAAATAACTTGGGCATAGCCCAGGGCGGCGCGCGCTGTCTTACCTTCGAGCAATCCTTTGGTGATCAACTCTTCAACTTCATTAACCAATCCCTGCTGGAACATTCGATCGACCCGGAGTTCAACCCTGTCATCTAAGAGTTCGCGATCCATGTTCAATCCGAACTGCAGAGCCTGTGGGTACTTAGTGGAATCTTCCCGCGGCAAATTGGCGGTAAAGGGCTCACCGGTAATCTCGATGACTTCTAGTGCGCGAATCACGCGGCGCACATTTTCTCGCGGGATTGCAGCGGCGGCGGCTGGATCCAGTTTGCCAAGCCTTTGGTGCAGAGCATCTCCCCCGATCTTCTCCGCTTCTAAAGTTAATTTTTCGCGGACGGCGGGATCGGTGTCAGGAAAATTTAAATCATCAAGAATTGCCTTGATATAGAAACCTGTTCCTCCGACAACAATCACGGGAATATCTGCTGCTAACAATTCGTCGATGACGGCGCGAGCTCGCTCTTGGTACCAGGCAACATTTACATCGGTTGAAACTTCGACCAGATCAAGCATGTGGTGCGGGATTCCTTGGCGTTCAGCCATCGAAAGTTTGGCGGTTCCAATATCCATATCCTTATAGAGTTGCATGGAATCGGCATTGACTACCTGCCCACCGATGCGCTGAGCCAGTGCAACAGCTAAGTCACTCTTTCCGGTAGCCGTCGCCCCACCGATAACAACCAGGGTCACAGAGATTTAAGTTTCTGAAGCGTTGGCATGCCGATCATGATTGAGTTGTTGCCGATTTCGGCGCGCCTGGCATCATGTGCATCTCCGCCGCGGGTTCTACGTACCGAGTTGAGCGTACCCACCATGAAGTTTGGAGTGCTCTCGGTGATTGTTACATCCGCAATATCTCCAGGGCGAGCCTCTGTGGACTCGAGATGAACCAAACGAAAATCAGGAGTGCGGCCATTAACTCTGGCTCGATCGGCATCATGTCGACCTTCGTGATCAGAGATCAGAACTTCGTAGCTCTTGCCAATCGAGGCGCGATTGATCTCTCCCGAAATCTCTTGCTGCAATTTATGTAAGCGGGTGTAGCGCTCAGCCATGACCTCATCCCCAATTTGATCGGGCATGGTGGCGGCAGGAGTGCCCGGACGTTTGGAGTACTGGAATGTGTAAGCCGCGGTGAACTTGGCGGCGCGCGTTACATCAAGGGTCGCCTGGAAATCTTCTTCGCTCTCGCCAGGGAAGCCAACGATGATGTCGGTGGTGATTCCAGCCTCGGGCATCGCTTTGCGCACATCCTCGATAATCTTTAAATATCTTTCGGAGCGATAGGAACGGCGCATCGCCTGCAAGATCCGATCCGACCCCGACTGCAGCGGCATATGAAGATGTGGCATCGCGGCTTTGGTCTCTGCCATAGCCTCAATAACATCCTGAGTGAAATCTCGTGGATGCGGCGACATAAAACGTAAACGCTCGAGTCCATCGATTGCGCCAACTTCGCGAATCAACTGCGCAAAGGCGCCGCGCTCTCCAAAGTCCACGCCATAGGCATTTACATTCTGACCAAGCAAAGTAATTTCTACAACGCCTTGCTCTACGAGTGCTCGTGCCTCGGTCAGAATCTCGCTCGTAGGGCGATCCTTCTCAATGCCACGAAGTGACGGCACGATACAGAAGGTGCAGGTGTTGTTGCAGCCGACAGAGATCGAGACCCACGCGCTAAAAGCAGAGTGACGTCTTGCTGGCAGAGTCGAAGGAAAATGCTCAAGCGACTCTTTGATCTCTACCTGCGATGCCTCTTCGATTCGAGCGCGCTCCAAGAGGGCGGGCAGCGATCCAATGTTGTGAGTACCAAAGACCACATCGACATAAGGTGCACGTTTGATTATCGACTCTTGATCCTTCTGCGCCATACAGCCGCCGACAGCGATCTGAAAGTCAGGATTGCTCTTCTTCAATGGAGCCAGGAAACTCAAATTGCCGTAGAGCTTGTTATCCGCATTTTCGCGGACCGCACAGGTATTAAAGACCACCAGATCTGGGGTTGTGCCTTCAAGAGCGGCCTCGTAACCTGCAGATAAGAGGAGTCCCGCAATGCGCTCAGTGTCGTGCACATTCATCTGACAGCCGTAGGTTTCTACGACAAAGGTGCGCGCGCTCATTGGAGAATCTTACGAGGCTAAGAGCTCCCTCATAATCCGCTCAATAATCTGCGGAGTAAAGCCCTTGCGAGCAAGCAGCGAGTGAATTCGACGATAGATCACCATATGATCCAAATGAGCGCAGGAGCGATATTTACGCTCGGCCAACTGGAAGGCCATCTGGTACTCCTCCTCAAGATCCGAGCCCTGCATCACCTCATCGATGATGTCTTGAGCAACGCCCTTGCCCCGGAGTTCTTGGACGATCACGCCAGTGCTCAACTTCTTCTGACGGCGACGTGACTCGGTCCAAATGTGGGCGAATTCAAGGTCGTTGAGAAGACCCTGGAGTTCGAGTGAGTCGAGAACAGAGGAAGAGATCTCGGGTTCTACTCCCCGCTTTAAGAGTTGGGCGTGTAGCTCAGCCCTACTCTTGGCGCGAGGAGCTAGCGCGTAGAGCGCCATAGACATCGCGTCAGAGTAGGGATCAGCCACTACATCTGATTTATCTCTCACCTTTTAGAAATCAACCTCGGAGGTCGCTTCATCAATCGCGGCAACTAACTCTGGATCAATAACGACCGGAACATAGTGTTCGCGGATCTTGCCTTCAATCTCATTTGCAAGATCTGGGTTATCAATCAAGAAGTTACGAGAGTTCTCTTTACCTTGTCCGAGTTGATCGCCCTCGTAGGTATACCAAGCGCCAGATTTCTTAACGACTCCAACCTCAACGCCAAGATCAATGAGTGATCCTTCGCGAGAGATGCCGGTGCCGTAGATGATGTCGAACTCTGCCTGCTTAAATGGTGGAGCCATCTTGTTCTTAACGACTTTGACGCGAGTACGGTTACCAACAGCTTCTTGGCCATCCTTAAGCGTTTCGATACGTCGCACATCCATGCGGATAGAGGCGTAGAACTTAAGTGCCTTACCACCAGTGGTTGTCTCGGGAGTTCCGAAGAAGACACCGATCTTCTCACGCAACTGGTTGATAAAGATTGCAGTCGTATTGGATTGGTGTAGCGCGCCTGTGATCTTGCGAAGCGCTTGTGACATCAAGCGAGCCTGTAGACCCATATGTGAATCACCCATCTCGCCCTCAATTTCGGCGCGAGGAACGAGTGCAGCAACTGAGTCAACAACGATGATGTCGAGTGCGCCGGAGCGAATCAACATATCCATGATCTCAAGTGCCTGCTCGCCGGTATCTGGCTGAGAGACTAGAAGCGCATCAATATCTACACCGAGCTTCTTGGCATACTCAGGATCGAGGGCATGCTCAGCATCGATAAATGCTGCGATGCCGCCAGCCTTCTGGGCATTTGCAATGGCGTGAAGCGCCACAGTTGTCTTACCTGAGGATTCAGGTCCATAAATTTCAATGATGCGTCCGCGGGGCAATCCGCCGATTCCGAGCGCGATATCAAGAGCGATTGATCCGGTTGGAATAACCTCTTGGACGACTGGGCCGCGATCGCCCATCTTCATTACTGATCCCTTACCGAACTGACGCTCAATCTGGGCTAGGGCGGTATCTAGGGCTTTGGTGCGATCAAGCGATTGCTTTTCAGATGCCTTATCGGCTTTATCTGATGCCATTTTCTGCCTTTCTCTCTTAACTCAGATGAGATCATCTGTACGGTCCAGAAGGTACGGAAGACCACCGACGGCGGGAGGCTGGCTCTCGCGGAAGTGTGGAACCGCTCTGGTTGGGTGTGGATAGCGTACCGAACATCTGTTCGAATGGCTAGGACACGCCGAAATAGTCAGGGGCTGGTCGATTCTCCGACAACCTCAAATTTGGTTCCTACCTGGGCGATATAGATAAAGTGAAAATTTCCAAATGAATTCTTCTTGTGCGTGACGGCCAGTAGCCAAGCTGCCTTAGCCTCAATCGGGACACTGCCAGTCCAGTCCCCAAGAGGTGCACCAATTCCGTTGCTGCAGGGGTGCAATCCGATGGTATCCAACGACACTTTGACAGCATTAATGGCATTTACTTTTATCGGTAAAAGGCGCCTTTTTTCATAATAGTTACTTGCGACCTCCGTGAGTAACTTAGCTAAAAACATCGGGATTTTGGATGAAAGGATCCGACTTATCCCACACCTCGGCAAGACTTTAGCCAATCTCGCATTTGCAACCAAACTAGTTGAGTCTTTCCAGATTAACCCGTTAGCGGTGAGGAGGCACATTTGTGTCCCGCCATTACCACCAGGTTGGGACAACTCTTCATTCTCGATTCCACACTTACTTCCGAGTGGGCGCCCGAATATTCCAACATTTGAAGCTTGAACAGGTGCAAGGAAGCCAAGCAAAAATAGAACTACAACTGTCACAGAAATGCGGCCGCGGCTCATGTAAATAAGTTTAGTTGGCCTTTTAGCAATTCGTTGTACCTGGCAGCAATCTCTACACTCGAATTACTAATAGTGAGGCGTTTGTCGCGGGATAGTTCGCCATGGATGATGATGAAATCTCGAGCGCGAAGACCGAACGCTGCCGCTAGCTCTTTGATTACTGCTGCATTTGCTTTGCCATCGACTGCAGGGGCTTGAACCGCGACAACTAAACGGGGTGGATCACCCGCAGTGCCGCCGACCTTGTTGCGTGATGCATTGGGACGAACCCGAATTTCAATCACAAGGTCAGGCATGAGTTTTAACGGTACTTCGCTGGCATCTCGGGGTTGTGAGCAACAATCGCCTGCCAGATATCTCCGGCTTCAAAACCTCTGGCGAGCGCTTCGTTTACTGTTAGACCGCCGAGCTCTGAATGAACGATGTCTCGGGCATAGGTGTCGGGATCGCTGAAGTAATCAAAGATTCTGGATCGAAGTTCGGTTATACGCATAGCCATAAATTAAAGGGCTCGCGCCATTTGATCGGCTTGCTTTGCGCTCTCTGTTGGAGTGAGTGGAGATGCAATCTGACCAATTAACCAGTGCAAGACGGTGCCAGAGGATTCGCCAAAGAGTGAGGCGAGTGAAGATTTAATCAATTGCCAGAGTGGGTGATCGGTGACAGTGACAAATTTGGCGATATCGAGTGGGTCGGTCTCAACCATTTTGCGAAGAGCTGGGTCTTTCGAGATTTCGATAGAGAGCGCGTAGAGGGCATCACGTTTGGTGGGGGCTTTTCGGGCAAGCTCAGCGAGGCGTTGAATTTCGGATTCAACGAGCGAGAGCATCATCTCTTCTTTGTCGCTGAAGTGGTTGTAAACCGTCGCGCGTGAGACTTCGGCACGAGCAGCAATATCGTTCATATTCGATTCGTAAGAGCCGACCTCAGTGATAACGATCTTGGCGCCAGAGAGAATTGCGGTACGGGAACGCTGATTGGTTGCCATGGCTGGATTGAGCTTTCGATAAGGCTCGCGTTGGTGCTAATTACGCGGCGTCATCCACCACAGTGAGAGTAGGTGCTTCGTGAGTTCGAACTTGAGCCGTAACGGTCAAGAGAACTTCACCCAACGAGATATCCAGGGCGCTGCAGATTGCATTGAGGAGTTCTGACGAGGCCTCTTTCTGTCCGCGCTCGACCTCCGAAAGATAACCCAATGAGACGCGAGCGCTCCTAGCTACATCGCGCAGGGTGCGTCCCTGGCTGATGCGCGCTGAACGTAGCGCAGAGCCAATGTGGGAGCGGAGAAGAATCACGGGATAAGGATACGGGTAAAGGTGGCTAATGCGCTCTCTATAGTTGCGTGGCGAATCTGAGCGCGATCTCCCGCCAGCGCTAACTGCACCGTGCTCGTCCCATTTTTGCTATCAATCGCAATCCAGACCGTTCCGGCTTTCTGTCCATAGGCACGTCCAGGTCCAGCAACTCCAGTTGTAGCAATAGCGAAGTCGGTTTTGAACTGAGTTCGCGCACTCTGCGCCATCAGGATTGCCACCTCTTCCGAGACGGCGGTATGTTTATTGAGAACCCGCTTGGCAACTCCCAAAAATTTGGTCTTGCTTACATCGCTGTAAGTTATAAACCCACCCTGAAAGACCGCTGAAGATCCTGCGACGGAGGTGAAGGCCTCTGCCAATCCCCCGCCGGTGATCGATTCTGCGGTGCTGACCGTGAGTCCGCGGCGCTTGAGGATCTTGATGAGTTGAGCGGCCTGCTCATTTACTGGCATTTTGGATTACCTTTTTAAAGTAGTCGTAGCCAGTTGTAATCGTGATGGCGATTGTTGCCGCCATAAAAATATCGCGCGGCAGGTGCAACCAATGCGGCAGCGGGAGGATGTAGAAACCGATTCCAAAGCCCTGCATCATGGTTTTGAGTTTGCCACCCTTGCTGGCAGGAATTACCCCACCTTTAATGACTGCAAGGCGAAGCAGCGTTACGGAGATTTCGCGGAACAAGATCACGATAGTTACCCACCACCACAACTTTCCTTGAATCGATAGTCCGATCATCGCGGTACCAATGGCCGCCTTGTCGGCTACAGGATCAAGGAAAGTTCCAAAGCTGGTCACTTGATTTCGCGAGCGGGCTAGGCGCCCATCCATTAAATCCGTGACTCCAACTAAAAAGAATCCACACCATGCAATAACGCGCCAGAGTGAATTGTCACCACCATCTTTGAAAAGAGCATATGCGCAAAATGGGAGAGCCAGAAAGCGCAGGATGGTAAGCGCATTAGGAAGATTGAGTGTCCGCGCCTTTGGTGTGCTCATTGGTGCCATGCTACCTGTCGCCGCCTTACTTTTGCGTGAAGGCTTCGAAATCAGGGGCTAATTAGCCTTGAGAGGATGCGCCAGGTCCAAATTGCAGGTGTACTACTTCGCCAGTTGCACCGGGAGCGCCTGCATCGTGACCATTAACATTCAAATCAACGGCTCCTGCGTTGCCGATCGTGAAATTAATCAATTGACTGTCATCGAAAGACTTTGATTGACCAGTCACCAAATTGCCTACGAACAACTGTGCTCCTGAACTATCTGTTACTGCCAGCCAGGTCGAACCAGAGCTAGCTGTCACGACGACTGAAACTGGTGAAGTCTTGGTTGCCACGGCGGTAGTCCCGGCAGGGGCCGCGCCAGTGGTTGAGGTAGTCGCCGTTGTTGATGTTGTAGAAGTTGTTTGAAGAGGTTGGGTTGTCGTAGATGAGCTTGTGATTTTCTTCTTTGCGGAATGAACAAATGAAGCACCTGTCGGAATTGCAACAACAAGAACAGCGATAGCCACTGCAACTTTGGCGAGCAGCGCATAAGAAATTCTTGACTCTTTGCGAACTACTGGAGTGACATTGTTTTCACTCAGTAGGTCGATCATTGGACGGTTGTAGTCCTGATTCATTGCATTAAATTCATCGACAAGTAAGTCGGCATTGGCATGCAAAACTTTTGCAATATTACGGATATGTCCGCGGGCATAAGCCAAGCCACCAGAGGATGTGAAATTATCGTTTTCAAGATCGAGCAACACCGTGCGACGAACGGAAGTGGCTTCAGCGAGTTCTTCAATCGACATGCCAACAGACTCTCTGGCTTGACGGAGAAGAATTCCAACTGACATGAAGAGCCTCGTTACTTAAATTGCGAACGGTGATAACACCGAACCACAACCTTGGGGGTAGGAGTAAAGGGTAAGCCACAAAAACGCCTTGAGCCAAATTTAATTTGGTAATACCCCGCATATGCGCGTAAAACGGGGATTAATTCACTTACACGTAACCCTGGATCTCCTCTAGGAGGTCTGGCATCTGCTCGGCCGTGATCAGAACCTCGCGAGCCTTAGAACCTTCTGAGGGGCCGACAACCCCACGACTCTCCATGAGATCCATCAGACGACCGGCCTTCGCAAAGCCGACGCGAAGTTTGCGTTGCAACATGGAGGTGGATCCAAATTGTGTGCCGACTACAAGTTGAATCGCTTGCAAGAGCAGATCCATATCATCACCAATATCATTTTCAATCTGCTTACTTACTGCTGGTGCATTAATATCAATTCTGAAAACTGGTTGTGCTTGCGACTTAACATGATTAACAACGGCCTCTGATTCGCGCTCTGATACATAAGCGCCTTGAATACGCATCGCCTTGCTTGCACCCATTGGCAAGAAGAGTCCATCACCTTGTCCCACCAATTTTTCCGCACCAGGTGTATCGAGAATAACGCGCGAGTCGGCGAGGCTTGAAGTCGCAAATGAGAGACGAGATGGAACGTTGGCCTTGATCAAACCAGTAACCACATCAACGGATGGGCGCTGCGTCGCGATTACCAAGTGAATACCAGCAGCACGAGCCAACTGAGTAATGCGAACGATGCTCTCTTCAACTTCACGAGCGGCTACCATCATCAGGTCGGCCAACTCATCGATGATCACGAGCAAGTAAGGATATGGCTCAAGGACTCTCTCGCTTCCTTCAGGAGCCGATAATTTCTTAGCCTTGACTGCGCGATTGAAATCGTCGATATGTCTAAATCCAAAGTGCGAGAGATCGTCATAACGTTGATCCATCTCACGGACCACCCATGCCAACACATCAGCAGCCTTCTTGGGATTGGTAATGATGGGAGCGATGAGGTGCGGAATTCCTTCGTAGCTAGTGAGTTCGACGCGCTTAGGGTCGATCATCACTAAACGAACTTCATCTGGAGTCGAGCGCATCAATATAGAAACGATGAGTGAGTTGATCATCGAAGACTTACCGGCACCAGTTGCGCCTGCAACAAGTAGGTGAGGCATCTTGGCCAAGTTAGCGCAGATGAAATTACCCTCGACATCTTTACCGAGTGCGATAACCATTGGGTGGGTCTCATTCATTGCAACGCTGGAACGCAATACATCGCCAAGCGCGACAATCTCGCGATCGGTATTTGGAATCTCAATTCCTACAGCGGATTTGCCGGGAATTGGCGAGAGAATTCGCACATCTCCACTTGCTACTGCATACGAGATGTTCTTTGAGAGCGCAGTAATTGCTTCGACTTTTACACCAGCGGCAAGCTCAATCTCATAACGAGTAACAGTCGGACCACGCATGAATCCTGTGACTCTGGCATCAACTCCGAACTGCTCAAAGACCTGGCCGAGCGCAGCAACGACTGTGTCATTGGCCTTGGATTTAGCCTTCGAGGCGGGGGCGGTGCGCAGCAAATCCATCGATGGCAATACATATGGTGCATCTGCCGCCAGGATCATCTGATGAGCGGGAGCGCTCTGCACGGTCTTAGTCGTAAATGTTGGGGCAGGCGCAGGTGTTACATGGAGAGCGACGGTTGCTTCAGGATCGAGCGGCTCTTCCAACTCTTCCTCTGGCTCTTCCTCATGGAACTCCTGAACCAGCGGAGTTTCAAAAGGAGGAGTGTCATTGATCTCAAATTCTTCCTCTTGTTCAGCCTTGGCGGCTCGGCGACGACGAGCAAACCAGCCGAAAAAGGCTTTTACCTTTGAGACGACCTGTGACACCGGGGTCGCAGTTACGATCAAAATTCCAAAGAAGAGAATCAAAAGCAAGATCGGTATTGCCAGTAATGATGTCCCTAAGTTGGAAAGTGGACGACCTACTCCGTAACCAATGACTCCCCCGGCACCTTTGACGCTACTGAAATCTGCATCCTTGAAAACTTGGGCAAGCCCCGTAGTGCTGAGCACCAAGAGAATTGCACCGATCGTGATGCGGCCATTTGCGCGACCTTCATCGGGAGCTTTGAACAATCTAAAAGCGAAGTAGATAAAGAGGAGTGGGGTAACGATCGCTACCTTGCCGAATGTTCCCAACAAGATGGTATTCATAAATCGGCCGATTGGGTTGTGCAGATGGAACCAACTACCCGCCGCGCTCAGCAGCGCAAAGATCAGAAGAAGGAATGCCAGGCCATCACGGTGATGCGCGCTATCTAGTTCACGAGCCTCTTTAAAGAGGAATCGAACTGTGCTTCCAATCGCCTTTGCGATGAAACGCCAGATAGCCACCAGCCCGCGACCAATCGAGGCAAGGATAGATGGACGTTTCTTTGCCTTGCTTCGCGAGGTCGTTTGTTTTTTAGCCATAGCGAACTAAGCCTAAAGAAAAGAAGTTAGGCACGCTTGTCGGCGCGCCGTCATACCTCAATAACTACAGGGATGATCATTGGTTTACGGCGGTGTTCCTCACCGACCCAACTACCAACGGTGCGACGAACTACTTGTGAAAGCTGGTGCGTTCCGTTAATTCCATTTGCAACTGAGGTAGTTAATGCCTTCTCGATCATTCCCTTAACTTCATCAAAGAGCGCTTTATCTTCGGTGAAACCACGAGCATGGATATCAGGGCCTGCCACGATCTTGCCGCTTTGAGAATCAACCACAACGACAACCGAAATAAATCCTTCTTCTCCAAGAATGCGACGATCCTTCAGTGAACTTTCGGTGATCTCACCAATGCTCTGTCCATCGACGTATACAAAACCAACTGGAATCGCACCTGAGATATCGGCGTAACCATCATGGACGTCAACGACGATTCCATTATCAACTACGATGGTATTAGTGCGTGGAACGCCAGTCTTTATTGCAAGCTCTGCATTTGCGCGCAAGTGGCGCCACTCACCGTGGATCGGCATAACATTCTTTGGCTTAACAATGTTGTAGCAGTACAAGAGCTCTCCTGCTGCAGCGTGACCAGATACGTGCACAAGCGCATTGCCCTTGTGAACCACTGTGGCGCCAAAGCGGGTGAGTTCATTGATGACTCTAAAGACTGGATTCTCATTGCCAGGAATCAAAGAGGATGCAAGTACGACAGTGTCACCTTTACCCACACGGATCTGATGTTCTCCATTAGCCATACGTGAGAGTGCCGCAAGAGGTTCACCTTGGGATCCAGTGCAAATCAAAACAACGCGATCTCCGGCATCATCAAGGGTCTTAGCATCAATAATCTCAAGGCCCTCAGGGACTTCGAGATATCCAAGATCCTGCGCCAACTTCATGTTGCGAACCATGCTGCGTCCGATGAAGGCAACCTTGCGATCATGTTGTGCGGCGATCATCATGATCTGTTGTACACGGTGCACGTGTGAAGCAAAGGATGCAACGATTACGCGACGCTCGGTAGCGCGAAAGACGCGATCCAGAGTAGGCATGATGTCGCGCTCGGAGGTTGTAAATCCAGGAACATCAGCGTTGGTGGAGTCGACCATAAAGAGATCAACGCCCTCTTCACCCAATCGAGCAAAGGCAGCGAGATCTGTAATGCGTCCATCCAAAGGAAGTTGATCCATCTTAAAGTCACCGGTTGCAAGGACTAGTCCTGCTTCGGTGCGGATCGCAATAGCGAGAGCATCAGGAATGGAGTGATTAACTGCAACGAACTCCAGCTCAAAGGGTCCGAAAGTCTGCTTCATGCCAGCTTTAACTTCGATCATTGGTGCGGTGATGCGGCGCTCTTTGAGTTTGGCCTCGGTGAAAGCAAGAGTCAACTTGGAGCCAACGACTGGAATATCAGCTCGCTCTTTCAATAGATATGGAACAGCACCGATGTGGTCTTCGTGCCCATGAGTAAGTGCAATCGCTACAACATCATGCAAGCGATCGCGTATATAAGAGAAGTCAGGAAGGATGAGATCGATTCCGGGTTGGCTCTCTTCTGGGAAGAGAACTCCGCAGTCAACGATTAAGAGTTTGCCGCCAATTTCGTAGACGGTCATGTTGCGACCGATCTCGCCTAAACCACCGAGCGCAACAATGCGCAGAGTCTTAGGAGCTAACTTGGCTGGGTAGGGTAATTCGGGGTGTGGATGATTCATTATTTAAGTACAACTCCGCCTTGTCGAAGGTCCTCCCGCAATTGCGCGATCTGCGCATCGGTGGCATCGACAAGTGGCAAACGAGTAAATCCACCAGGTAGGCCCATCAATGTGAGTGCGGCCTTAGTCAATATCGCACCTTGGGTGCGGAAGGTTCCGGTGAATACCGGTAATAATTCTTGATGTATTTCTAGAGCGCGAACTGAATCGCCAGCAAACCAAGCGTCGAGCATGGCTTTGAGTTGGTTTCCAACGGTGTGGCCACAGACCGAGACGAATCCAACCGCGCCAACGCTGAGCAGCGGCAGATTAAGAATGTCATCGCCTGAATAGACAGGTAAACCCGTACGTTGAATTACCCAAGAGGTAGATGCGGGATTTCCCTTGGCATCTTTGAGCGCCACAATGTTCTTTACTTCTGCGAGGCGACAGATTGTGTCCTCCTCGATTGGAACTCCTGTGCGACCAGGAATGTCATACATCATTATTGGTACCTCTGTAGCTGCCGCGACAGCTTTGAAGTGAGCCTCGATACCAGCCTGTGGTGGCTTGTTGTAATAAGGAGCAACAATTAAAAGTCCATCGACGCCAAGCTCGGCACAACGTTTGGCTTGATCAACGGTGTACGCAGTTTCGTTATCCCCAGCGCCAGTCAAAACCTTTACGCGATCACCAACAGTGCTCTTAACAACTCGAATGATCTCAAGTTTCTCAGAGGTCTTAGTTGTAGGAGCCTCACCGGTGGTTCCATTAACGGCAATGGCATCATGACCAGTATCTGCCAAATGTTGGGCAATCTTCGCTACGCCGTCCCAGTCAATTGACCCATCTTTTAAAAATGGGGTCACCATTGCGGTGATCAAGCGGCCAAATGGCGCCTCAATCTGGGTCGTCTGTTTATGCGAGCTGGACATAGGGCTAACCCTATCGTGACTACGGGGCTACCCGTCCAGACTTCTCGAATGCGCCATGCGTAAGAGGCATAAGAGTTGCGAAATATTGCTCCATTTTCTCGGCAACCATCTCAATTTCCCGTTGTGGATAGCTAGGAAAATGCGATCCTTCGCGAGAAGTACGCAGTGACAAGAAATTCATCAAAGCACGGGCATTCATAGTTACATACATCGAAGAATATAAACCGACCGGTAACACAGCGCGGGCAACTTCGCGAGCTACCCCTGCATCAAGCATCTTCTTATAGTTTTCGTAGGCGAGCGTGCAGCTCTCCTTTATTGCATTAACGGTAATTTCATATTGTTCATCTGTTCCATCAACAAATGTATAAGAACCGGCCTTACCAATTTGTACTAACTTGCGTTCCTTTGCAGGTACATAAAAATTGGGGCGAAGTTCGCGATAACGACCCGACTCCTCGTTATACGAAGCGATGCGGTGACGCATAAATTCACGGAATACAAAGATCGGTGCAGATATAAAGAAGGTCATAGAGGTGTGCTCGAAAGGCGAGCCATGACGTTCGCGCGCCAAATAGTTGATTAAACCTGCTGAGCGAGCTGGATCGGCATCAACATCATCGAGTGAATTTTCACCAGCAGTCGAGACTCGGGCCGCCCAAATTACATCTGAATCGCTGGCACTGGCCTTTACTAGTTCGACCGTTACATCACTGCGGAAATTAATCTCGAAATGCTCTTCGCTCATGTGGCGACCTTATCTTTTGGTACCCGCGGGGCTAGGGATTAAGGCAGAATATCGGCGTGTCAGTGAAGCGCGATTCCCTCAGCGTTGGACTTGCCGTCGGAGCCGCGGGAACCGCCTTCGGAGCTGTTGCGGTCGCCGACCACTTCTCAGTCGCCCAAGCCTGCTTCCTCTCCTTCGTACTGTTTTCCGGGGCATCCCAATTTTCATTAGTCGCGGTCATGAGCGCAGGCGGCAGCACACTCAGCGCCATCGTCACCGGAACATTCTTGGGTGGTCGCAATGGGTTATATGGCGTTCGCATGGCGCAGATTCTCAAACTCAAAGGTTTCAAACGCGCGCTCGCAGCGCAAATCACGATTGATGAATCCACGGGAGTCTCAATCGCACAAACCAATCTTGCAGATCAGAAGACCGCGTTCTGGTATACCGGCTTTGGTGTATTTGTCTTCTGGAATCTCTTCACCTTAATCGGCGCTGTAGGAGCAAAGGCGATCGGAGATACTTCTGCCTGGGGGTTAGATGTCGCCTCCCCTGCAATTTTCTGCGCGGTCTTGTTCCCACGACTCAAAGAACGCAGATTCCTGGTTGCCTCACTCCTCGCATTTATCTGGGCGCTCTCCATCACGGAATTTGTCCCCGCTGGTGTACCAATTATTTCCACTGTAGTTATTGCCGCTCTTGTGGGGTGGAAGTAAATGAGTTCACAATGGATTGCAGTAATCGTTACCAGTTTGCTTTGCTACGCCCTTAAATACATTGGGCATGCGATTCCAGAGATTTGGTTGGCGCACCCACGAGTTCAACGAATTACCAACTTGATTCCCATCGTTTTGCTTAGCGCTTTAGTCGCAATGCAAGCTCTCACTACAAAAACTAAGTTTGTTTTAGATCACCGATTGGCCGGTATTGCAGTTGCACTTATTGCCCTCAAAGCAAAATTGCCATTCCCCGCCGTAGTAATCGGGGCAATGGCAACTTCTGCGATTGTGTATCGCTTAAAGATTTAGAGAATAGCTAGAGCTTCTAACTTCTCTTCCAAGGCCTTATCTGAAGGCTCGGTCATGTGAGTCCCGTCTGGGAACAAGATCACTGGAATTGAGCGTTGTCCGCCGTTGATCTCGATAACCTTCTCTGAAGCAGACTCATCTGCCTCTACATCGATATAGTTGTACTCGACGTTGTGTGAATCTAGGTAAGCCTTTGAGCGACGGCAATCTCCGCACCAAGCAGCGCCGTACATTGTGATTTGAGCAGCCATTATTTACTCCTTCGTTGGTGTGAAAATTCTATTTCAAGTCGAGGAAGTGTTCGAGTCCAAATGTGAGACCCGGTGTTGCAACCACTTTGCGAATACCGAGCAATACGCCTGGCATAAATCCTGTGCGATCGATGGAGTCGTGGCGAATGGTGAGAGTTTCGCCGGTATCCCCCAGGACAACTTCCTGGTGAGCTACAAGTCCGCGCAGGCGAACTGAGTGAATCGGCACATCACCAACTTTGGCGCCGCGGGCACCTTCTAAACCAGAAGAGGTGGCATCAGGCATCTCTTCTTTATTAACTGATTGACGAGCTTCGGTGATCAACTCTGCGGTGCGGGAGGCAGTTCCAGATGGGGCATCAGCCTTGTTAGGGTGATGAAGTTCAATGATCTCGACAGATTCGAAGTACTTGGATGCTTGAGCTGCAAACTGCATCATCAAGACTGCTCCGAGTCCGAAATTAGGTGCGATGAGCGCTCCGACTCCTGGATTGGCATCGAGCCAGCCAACGACAGTTGCGAGTTTCTCGCTGTTAAATCCTGTGGTTCCGACTACAACGCTCATGCCATGGTTAATCGCAAAATCGAGGTTATTCATGACCGAATCAGGGTGAGTGAAGTCAACGACCACTTGAGCACCGCTGGAAACCAATTGGTTGATGTCATCGCCAATATCGAGTGCCGATACGAGTTCTAGGTCAGTGGTTCCATTGATCGCGGCAACAGTCGTTTCGCCCATGCGACCTTTTGCGCCAAGTACGCCAACTTTGATTGTCATGCGATCACCTTCTCAAATTTCGTAGCCGATTTAAACGGCCCCACAAGGGCAAGCGTAGAAGGTCGAGGCAGAATCGTGCTGGCAATTGCCTTGATTTCATCGGGAGTTACTTGGGCGATCTTGTTCAAGATCTCATCAAAGCTCATGATTTCGCCGTAGACGAGTTCGCTCTTGCCGATACGCATCATGCGTGAACCGGTGTCCTCTTGGCTCAAAACGAGCGATCCTGTAACCGAACCCTTAGCTCGAACAATCTCTTCATCAGTAAGGCCATTTTCGGCGATATCAAATGAGATATCACGAATGATCTTGATGACTTCTTCGATCTTGTTGGGCTGACAGCCAGCATAAAAGGACATGGTGCCGGCGCCAGAAAATTGTTGGACGTATGAGTAGACCGAATATGCCAGGCCGCGCTTTTCGCGGATTTCTTGGAATAAGCGAGAGGACATTCCCCCTCCCATTGCAGATGCCAGGATGCTCAAGGCAAATCGGCGATCATCGCTGCGCTCTACTCCCTCAATTCCAAGCAGAAGATGAGATTGCTCAGTCTTACGATCAATGATGCCGACCTTGCCGGTGCCGCGAGCTTTAACGACTGGAGAGTGTCGGACATTGGGAGTGGCATCTGGAACATCAAGGAATCCATCGCGGCTCATCGCTTGTTCAATGAGTTTTACAACCTTCTTGTGACTGATATTTCCAGCGACCGCAATAACGATATCTTCGGGGCGATAGCGCCTCTTGTAGTAGTTAAAGACTGAGTTACGCGACATTCCCTTGATCGATTCTGGAGTTCCAAGAACGGAACGACCAAGAGGTGTGTCGCCGTAATAAGTCTCTAGGTATAAATCGTGAATCAAATCTGACGGATCGTCATCACGCATCGACATTTCTTCAAGCACCACGGTTCGCTCGGCATCTACATCGGCTGCTGTTACGAGCGATGCGGTGATGAGATCTGCAATCACATCAACGGCGAGAGGTAGATCAGTATCGATAACACGGGCATAGAAGCAGGTGTATTCCTTGCCGGTAAAGGCGTTCATCTCTCCACCAACTGCTTCGATGGAAGACGAGATGGCCATTGCATCACGGCGGGTGGTGCCCTTAAAAAGTAAGTGCTCTAAAAAGTGTGAAGCTCCCGCGACAGGTACTGTCTCATCGCGGGAGCCCACATTGACCCAAACACCAAACGCAGCAGAGCGAACGGTTGAAACTTCTTCAGTAACAATCCGCAGACCGCTAGGCAGGATGGTGCGTGCCATTAATTATTCAGTTCTGGTTATTCAGCGGCAGCGTCAGATGGAGTTGTTCCATCAGCGAGAACTGGAACCAAAGAGAACTTGCCCTTTGGATCGATCTCATTGATCTCAACTTCGATCTTGTCGCCAACCTTCATAACCTCTTCGAGGTTCTCGATGCGCTTTCCACCATGCATCTTGCGGATCTGCGAGATGTGGAGCAAGCCATCCTTGCCAGGAACGAGAGAGATAAAGGCACCGAATGTCGCAAGCTTCACAACGGTTCCGTTGTAACGCTCGCCGACCTTTGGAACAACCGGATTAGCGATTGCCTCGATCATTGCCTTTGCAGCCTCTGCCTGTGAACCTTCGAGAGCACCGATGTAGATAGTTCCATCATCTTCGATGGTGATATCTGCGCCCGTGTCATCTTGAATCTGGTTAATCATCTTGCCCTTAGGTCCGATGATTGCACCGATCAAATCTGTTGGAACCTTGATCGAGATGATGCGCGGAGCCAAGAGGCTCATCTCATCTGGCATATCGATCGCTTGGTTCATGATGTCAAGGATGAATAGACGAGCTTCCTTTGCCTGCAGCAAAGCTGCTGACAAGACCGAAGCTGGAATTCCATCAAGCTTGGTATCGAGTTGAAGCGCTGTAACAAAATCCTTTGTTCCAGCAACCTTGAAGTCCATATCTCCAAATGCATCTTCAGCGCCCAAGATGTCGGTAAGTGCGACATATTCGGTCTTGCCGTCAACGAGATCTGAGATCAAGCCCATCGCGATACCCGCAACTGGAGCCTTAAGAGGCACACCAGCGTTGAGAAGCGACATGGTCGATGCACAGACAGAACCCATGGATGTTGATCCATTTGAACCGAGTGCCTCTGAGACCTGACGAATTGCATATGGGAACTCTTCACGAGTTGGAAGAACTGGAAGAAGTGCGCGCTCTGCAAGTGCACCGTGACCGATTTCGCGACGCTTTGGTGAACCAACACGACCGGTCTCTCCTACTGAGTAAGGAGGGAAGTTGTAGTTGTGCATATAACGCTTGTGGTTCTCTGGGCTCAAGGTGTCGAGCTGTTGCTCCATCTTGAGCATGTTGAGTGTGGTGACGCCCAAGATCTGGGTCTCGCCGCGCTCGAAGATTGCTGAACCGTGTACGCGAGGCATAACTTCGACCTCAGCGGTGATCGGACGAATGTCGCGAACTCCACGTCCATCAATACGAATCTTGTCGCGTAGTACGCGCTGACGTACAGACTTCTTGGTTACAGAGCGAAGCGCAGCCGAAAATTCCTTCTCGCGTCCTTCAAACTCAGCAGCAAGTTGCTCCTTGATAGCAGCATTGATCTCATCGAGCTTGTTCTCACGATCTTGCTTTCCAGCAATGGTGAGAGCTTCGGAAATTTGTGCGCCAGCAGCGGCTTCAACTGCAGCATAAACATCATCTTGATAATCAAGGTAGACAGGGAATTCGCCGGTTGGCTTTGCAGCAACCTTTGCGAGTTCATTCTGTGCATCGCACA
>Ga0208621_1000050_pt1 | contig 38761 bp, 31 predicted proteins | sample CryBogCBH26May08_FD_184617 | JGI IMG/M metagenome (GOLD analysis project Ga0208621, IMG submission 184617) | Freshwater microbial communities from Crystal Bog, Wisconsin, USA - CBH26May08 (SPAdes) (version 2) | ecosystem: Environmental > Aquatic > Freshwater > Lake | place: Crystal Bog... | reverse complement strand
AGGTTGCCTACGCTACGCTTCGGCAACCCGCCCGGCCCTATGGCTATCGGGGACTAAAAATCTTCGCTTCTCTTCGTTCCGCTTCCAAGATTTTCAGCGTAAGTTGGGATGGGTTAAGCCTGCCAGCACCATATAACGGGGTCAGTTGTTTAGTCCGGCAAGCGGCTTGTTATCGTTGGTTTATTTCGGTTCATGGTGGGGGATGTTATAGCGGCTGGCATTAGCTGTCAATTTTTTATGGCCGCTTCACTAGCTGTGGTTTTATAGGCTTTTAGGTGGCAGAAAAGCTTGTCTAGTCATGGGGCTGGCACTAAGCTGTTAATAGGTTTTAGGTTTTAGGTTTTAGGTTTTAGCCACCATTACAATGCTGTAAAATGGTGCAAAATTGGGCAATCACACTAAATTTGGACCCAATTTTTTACGGGCTGTCCGGCAAGCGTTGCGGCTTTTTGGGGGCTGGGCGGGGTTAGGGCAAATGGGTGTGTGCCAGCAAAGCATCGGGCTTGCGCTGTGCCGCTCCAGGCGGGTTGTAGGCAATGACCAGTACTTTTTTTACAAATCTTTTAAATATCCAATAGTTAATGCTAAGCAACGCTTTTAATGGCAAGCATTAACCGCTATAATGCCGGATTAGTCAATTATTCGGTTAATGTGGGTAAGATGGATATTAAAGCTTATATGCAGAATTTAGGCCAGCAAGCCAGAAGTGCGGGCAGGCAACTGGGCAAAACCGAGACCGGCAAAAAAAACCAAGCCTTGCTGGCAATAGCCCAGGCCATTGCTGACAGCACCGTCCATTTGACGGCAGAAAACCAAAAGGACTTGCAGGCAGGCCAACAAAACGGCTTGGATGCCGCTGCTTTGGACCGCCTGACCTTATCCCCCAAAACCCTACAAGCCATGATAGAGGGCTTAAGGCAAGTGGCGGCTTTGCCGGACCCGGTTGGCGAAATAACTGGCTTAAGTTTCCGCCCTTCCGGTATCCAAGTGGGGCAAATGCGTATGCCGTTAGGGGTGATTGGCATTATTTACGAATCGCGCCCCAATGTCACTGTCGATGCCGCCGCCCTGTGCTTAAAATCAGGTAATGCCTGTATTTTGCGGGGCGGTTCCGAAGCGTTCCATTCTAACCAAGCCATTGCCGCCTGTATCCTGCAAGGCTTGACGGCAGTCGGTTTGCCTGAACATGCGGTGCAGATTGTCGCCACCCCAGACCGTGCCGCCGTGGGCGAATTGATTAGCTTGAGCGAATATGTTGATGTGATCGTGCCGCGTGGTGGCAAAAGCCTGATAGCACGTATCAGCCAAGAGGCCACCATTCCGGTCATTAAGCATTTGGATGGGATATGCCATGTTTATATCGATGACAAGGCCGATATTGCCAAAGCGCTGGCGATTGCCGACAACGCCAAAACGCACCGCTACGGGGTATGCAATGCCATGGAAACCTTGTTGGTTGCCGAGGGCATTGCCGGTCAAGTGTTGCCGCTGTTGGCGGATATTTACCATACTAAAAAAGTGGAATTGCGCGGCTGTGCCAAAACCTGTTCGTTAATCCCTGGCTGTATTAGGGCCACCGAAGCGGATTGGCATAGCGAATACTTGGCGCCTATTTTGTCCATCCGCATTGTCGAGGGCATAGACGATGCAATCGACCACATCAACCGTTACGGTTCCGCCCACACTGAGGCGATTGTCACTGAAGACTACAGCTTAGCCAGACGCTTTTTGCGGGAAGTGGATTCCAGTTCCGTGATGGTGAACGCGTCCACCCGCTTTGCCGACGGTTTTGAATACGGCTTGGGCGCAGAAATTGGCATTTCCACCGCCAAGCTCCATGCCCGTGGCCCAGTAGGTTTGTTGGGCTTGACCTCGCTTAAATATATCGTGTTGGGTGATGGCCATATACGGCACTAAATGATTGGTATTTTAGGCGGCACTTTTGACCCTATCCACTACGGTCATATACGCGCGGCAGTGGAAGTTAAAGAGCGGTTAGGCTTGGCGCAAGTGCATCTGATACCTTGCGCGCAACCACCGCACCGCACAATGCCAGCCGCATCGGCGCAGCAGCGGCTGGCTATGTTGCAGTTGGCGCTGGCTAACCATGCCGGGCTGGTTGCCGATGACCGCGAAATTAAACGTGGTGGCGTTTCTTATATGATAGACACGCTCGCCTCGTTACGCCAAGATTACCCACAGCAACCCCTGTTATTGTTTATTGGTGACGATGCCTTCAGCCATTTGGCGGCATGGAAGCGCTGGCAAGATTTGTTTGCCTTGGCCCATATTGTTGTCGTGGCCCGGCCCGGCTATAGTAAGCCCCCCTTGTGCAGCTTTTTAAGCGCCAGATTGGCACAAAGCAGCCAACCATTATCAGAAAACCTGGCCGGTCAGTTATACTTTCAGGCTATTACCCCGTTGGATATTGCAGCGACCGCCATTAGGCAAATGATAGCCGGACAGCATGATCCGGCTTTTTTACTGCCGGATACCGTGATTGACTACATCAATCAGCAAAAACTTTACCACCCCATAAATCAAACAGGAAATTGAATGCAGACAGAAGCATTACTTAAAATAGTCCAAGACGTATTGGACGAACGCAAAGGCTTATATATAACCACCTTGGATGTGCGCAACAAAACCACCTTTACCGATTACATGTTGCTGGTCACTGGCACATCCGACCGTCACCTCAAATCCTTATGCGACCATGTGGCCGCCAAATGCATTGAAAATGGCTTGCAGCCATTGGGGATTGAAGGCGGCTTGGGCTCGGATTGGGTGTTGCTGGATATGGGCGATTTTATTGTCCATGCCATGACCGCACAAGCCCGTGAATTTTATCAGCTTGAGAAATTATGGTCGGTAGACGGCACAGCGGCTGCCAACGTGGCTGAAAGTGACAGGGTGGCAATGGGTATGGGCAGTTATCAGGTCCGTTAAAGCTTATCCGGCAGTTTAGGGAATATCTGCACAAACACGATACGCGGCCCGTCCATTTTTTTGACCAGCACATCAAATTGTTTAAAAGCAATTTTTTGATCTTGTACTGGGATATCCCCTAATTTCGTCATAATCAGGCCGCCCAGCGAGGCGGTGTCTTCCAAATCCAGTGCCTCATTTTCTATGTCAATCGCTAAAATCCGTTCCAGCGAGAAAATGGGCAGGCTGCCCCTGACAATCAGCGTGCCGTCATCAAAGCGTGCCCAATCGTTATTGTTGTGACGGAACTCATCGCGTATTTCGCCGACAATCGCGCTCAACAAATTATCCAAAGTGATAAAGCCTTCGGGCTTTTCGCCTTGTTGGCCAATCATGGTGAAGTGCGATGCGCCGGTACGGAAATGCCGTATCATCGCCATAGCGGGGGTGTGCGGCGGGATATATTGGATAGGCCGTAAAAAAGGTTCTAACTTATCAATTGCCTGTGATTGTTGTTGTGCCAAAAACAAATCTTTTAAATGGATCACCCCCAGCACATCTATGCCGTTCGCGGCAAAATACGGGTAACGGCTAAAACGGGTTTTATAGACAGTGGCCAAGTTTTCCGCAAGGGATTTTGCCTGATATAAAGCGGTCACTTCATGTAATGGGCGCATCAGGTCCGAGACTTCCAGTTCGCTAAAGTCCAGTGTTTGCGCCAAGATATTCCATTCATCCCTATTAAAGTGTTCACTGGCGTAGTTGCTGCGAAGGATAAATTTCAGTTCTTCGGATGAGTAACTGGCATCATGTCCGTGGCTTCTCGATAAGCCCATGACAAACAAAACTAAACTGGCACTGTTATTGAGCAGCCAAATGGCCGGGAACATCAGCCAATAAAAGCCATAAAGCGGCACCGCACCAATCAGGGCGATGCTCTCCGGGCTACGGATAGCCAATGATTTAGGGGCCAGCTCACCGACCACGATGTGTAAAAAGGATATGGTGGAAAAAGCAACGGCAAAAGATATGCCGTGCAGCAGTTCGGGCGAAGTGATGGGAATGGTGATTAGCAGCGGTTCCAATAGCCGGACAAAAGCCGGTTCCCCAATCCAGCCCAAGCCCAACGAAGCCAGTGTTATGCCCAACTGGCAGGCGGACAAATACGCGTCCAGTTTGCCGTGGACTTTGGCCAGAATACGCCCGCGCCAACCGTGTTTGGCAATAATAGCGCGCAGGCGGGTATGGCGTAATTTAACCAAGCCAAACTCAGCCGCAACAAAAAAACCGTTCAGCGCCACTAACGACAGCGCGACTAAGGTCAGTACAAGAGTGTTCATGTGTCCATTAATGTCAAAAACGTGCTGTGTTTATAACATAATAAACAGACAAACGCCGCTGCAGCAAAAAAATAAACCAAAAAGCCGATGGGGTGACAAAGCAAACCCTTATTTAATATGCAGTATCATTCGATTTTGTTCAGGGGGGTTCCCCACACGAAGCGTATGGCCCTTTTGGTGACATCAGTCAGTTAAGTGCCCCGATAATATCCGCTGGGGGAAGCTTGTTTTTTTGCCGATTTTTTGTCTTGCTTTTTAACGTCTTGGGCGGCGATCACTACGTTTTTTTTGGCCACTGCCGGGGGTTTTTTTGTGCTTTTGCGGGTCGTGGCAACAAGCGTTGGCTTTTTCGATGGCTTAATGGCAGCGGAAGCGGCTTTCTTAACAGGCTTAGCGGTGGCTTTGACCGGTGCTGCCACCTTAGTTTTTAATGCCGCCGCTATAATGGGTTTGGCCGCAGCCATTGGTTTGGGCGGCGGCGGGGCGAGGAGGGGCGGGGGCGCTTCTACCGACTGTCCGGGCAACCGTTCGTAAATGGCGGTAGGGTTGCCCGACAACTCAGTGAGCGCTTTATTCAAGGCTTCTTGGTCGAATTCGGGAAAGTCTTCATGGGTGGCTTTTTTAATCAACTGTAAGGCAAACTCATAACGCTGCTCTTGGTTCATTTCTTCGCCTTCCAAGTCAGGATGGGCTTCGATATACAGGGTATTGTCCAACCAACCCACTTTAATGGGCTGTTTGACCAGATACACCGGTGTGCCCACCTCCACTGCATTGTATAAGGTTTGTATGTCTTCTGGGTACATACGCATACAGCCGTGGGTGATTTGCATGCCAATACCATAAATCTTGTCGATATCGGTGCCGTGGATGCGGTACTCGCCTGGCAAATTAAGGTGCAAGGCATAAGCGCCTAAAGGGTTGTGCGGGCCAGGAGGGACAATTTCCGGCAGCGGGTCACCATTGGCGGCGTGTTCGCGGCGAATGGATTCTGGCGGATGCCAAGCGGGGTCTTTCACTTTTTTGGCCACGCTGGTTTTGCCCAGCGGGGTTTTCCAATCTTGCCGGCCGACACCGTTGGCAAAAGACATCACTTTGCCGGGGCTGTTGGGCGGGTAGAAGAACATGCGGTATTCGGCAATGTTCAGCACAATCCCCTCATGCGGCGCATCGGGCAGGATGCGCCGGTTTGGCAAGCGGACATTTTGGCCTTGTTTGACCAACCAACGGTCCAGGTTTTGGTTAAGCCGGACAATTTCCATTTGCCCTAACAAATTGGTGCGTGCCACATCCAATAAGGTTTCGTTATGTTCGGCGGGGATATAGGTGTCCTCATCTTGGAATTTGCTGATCACAGTATCGCCGGGGGTGGGTGGCAAATCATAAGTGGTGGCCGATGCCAGACCGTAGGGCGCTAAAAACAAAAACAAACGGGCGAAAAAAATAGCGGATTTCATTAATGACGTTACTCAGGGAAAAGGCAAAAGCGGCGTTGGACGTAGAGCGGCAATTGGCAAATGACGGCGACCAATGGGTTGACCATAAGCCTCTGCCTTTCATTTTATCATGCCATACCGCATTAAACCATTTTTCAAGCCCTTTTTGCTTTTCGTTTAATTGCCAATTGCTTGATTGAATGGTTATAAATTTATGCTGCCGCTTAATTCTGATTGTTTTACGCGGCTATTGTCGGTGCGCTTAGGCATTATGGGTGGCGGAGGGCAGGGCTGGGCAAATCCACACGCCGCAACAATTATTCTGATGAAGTGCTATCGGTGTAAAATTACGGACAAATTTTGGCGGACTGCTTATAATCCTAGCCACTCCCTATTTTTTTATTCGGTTTGACCACTATGCCGCTAGCTATTTTCCGCACCAAACGCGTTACCCCGGACGACGGGGCAGATTCCAGTTTGCACCGTTGCCTATCTGCTTGGGATTTGGCCTTCTTAGGCATTGGTGCCATTATCGGCACCGGCATATTTGTGCTGACCGGCATTGCCGCCGCCACCCAAGCCGGGCCAGCAGTGATCTTTTCATTTGTTATTGCCGGATGTGCTTGCGCTTTTGCCGCATTGTCCTACGCCGAATTGTCCGCCTCGGTGGGTGGCTGTGGCAGTGCCTACGGCTATAGTTACGCGGCCTTTGGCGAGCTGTTCGCCTTCATCATCGGTTGGGATTTGTTGTTGGAGTATGGCATATCGGTGGCGGCGGTTGCCAATGGCTGGGCGGGGTATTTTTGCAATGCACTGGACGCCTTAGGGATGCCTTTTCCGGATTTTTTGAGCAAAGCGCCAAAACTGGGCGGCCTTATCAATCTGCCAGCCTCTCTCATTATCCTGATGCTGATGGCGTTGCTCATCATCGGTGTCAAACATAGCGCACGGGTCAATAACGTAATGGTCATGGTCAAGCTGATCACTATCAGCATTTTTATTGTCGTGGCATCCTTTAATGTCAATCCAGATAATTGGCACCCTTTCATGCCGTTTGGTTGGTTCCAAACACTGCCTGATGGTAAGACCACCGGCGTGTTGGCAGGCGCGTCGCTGGTGTTTTTCGCTTATGTAGGTTTCGATGCCGTATCCACCGCCGCCGAAGAAGCGAAAAACCCGCAAAAAGACTTGCCGTTCGGTATTGTCACCTCATTGGCTTTTTGCACTGTAGTGTACATTGTCGTGTCCGCCCTGCTCACCGGCGTGGTGCCGTATACCCAGCTTAATGTCTCTTCACCGGTTTCCCATGCCATGACCTTATTGGGCTACCAATGGGCATCAGCCTTGATTGCCACCGGTGTTATCGCGGGTCTTACCACCGTGATGCTGGTGTTATATTACGGACTGACCCGTATTATCTTCGCTATGTCACGCGATGGATTGTTTTCGCCTTTTTTTAGCCAGGTCAACCCTGACACCCAAACGCCGGTGCGGGTGATCGTGATTTGTGGCCTAATTATGTCCGCTGTGGCGGGGTTTATCCCCTTGGGTGATCTGGCGGAGCTGGTCAATATTGGCACCTTGGCAGCGTTTGTGCTGGTGTGTCTGGGCGTTATTGTGTTAAGAATCACCCAGCCGGACTTGCCTCGCCCGTTCCACTCTCCGTTTAGCCCGCTATTCCCCATTATGGGTATGCTGTCCTGTGGCGCATTAATGGCGTTTTTGCCAGCCATCACTTGGCTGCGTTTTGTGGTTTGGTTGGTGTTGGGGCTGATGGTTTATTTTTCTTATTCCATCTATCATAGCCAGTTGGCTAAACAGCACTAGGAACGGGTGGTAACGGCTGGCATCATCCCATCCTTGGATTTGATTGGCGCAAGGGGCGGTGCATAGCAGCCCCCATAGTCCAGACAATTAATTTTCCAAACCCTCAAATATCATCCAACTCTTCCGCCAGCAACTTGCCTTTTTTACCGTAATGCGGGGCGATACTGACCAGTAGCGTGACCAAGGTGGCCAGATACGGCACAGACTGGACAGACAATACCGAAATCCACAAGCGGCCGCTGAGGTTGTCGAAATGTTCAATGGAGGCCATAGCACCAATAGCGGCGGCCAATAAAATCAGCAATGACAATTCATGGCGTATGACCATCAGCCCGGCAAACAGCGGCCCTTGTTTTTCGTACTTGGGGGTACGCATAAAGGGTTTTCCGGAGGTGAACAAGCCTTGCCAGGTGCCTCGAGCTACAGTGTGGGTCAAGGATAAGCCTGTCAAAGCAGCACCCAAGGATTGCCCCACCGAACACGGTACACGTGCTTGGTACAACCATAGGCCGCGTAACACCTTAAAGCTGAACAGGCCGACTGTGGGCAGCAAAAAGGCATTGATCGGCAGCTCGCTGTGGACGGGGTCAATTAGGATAATGGCAGTCAATATCAAGCTGGTGAAGGTGAACACTAAGGCCAAGGCATCGGAAAACCACGGTAGCCAACCGGCTAAAAAGTAGTAACGTTGGGCGGTGGTCAGCGGTGATTTTTTGCCCGGCAAAAAACTGCGCCAATGGGCTTTGATGATTTGCATGGCCCCATACACCCAACGGAAGCGTTGCGTCATATAGCCGGAAAAAGTGTCCGGCATCAGGCCGCGCCCAAATGAATCTTTGACGTACACTGAATCGTAACCGGCTTCATACAAACGTAAGCCCAGTTCGCTGTCTTCACAGATGCACCATTCCGCCCATTTGCCGACTTCCAATAAGGCGGATTTGCGTATCATGGTCATGGTGCCATGTTGGATGATAGCGTTATATTCGTTCCGTTGCACCATGCCGATATTGAAAAATCCGGCATATTCCCAGTAACAAAACGACTTGAAAGCACTTTGATCGCGGTCACGGTAGTCTTGTGGCGATTGCACAAAACCGACATGCTCATTATCAAAATAAGGCACCATCGCATTGAGCCAATTGGGGTCAAGGATATAGTCGCTGTCGATAATGGCAATAATCTCGGCATCGGGCGCGGTTTGTTCCAAGGCATGGTTAATGGCCCCGGCTTTAAAACCGGGCCAGTTTTCCAAATGGAAAAAGCGGAAGCGTTCGCCCAAGCGTTCGCAATCGTCACGCACTGGCTGCCAAACTTCCGCGTCTTTGGTGTTGTTGTCCATCACCAATACTTCCAGATGCGGGTAATCCACTTTTGCCAGTGCTTCCAGAGTCTTCCGCACCATCATTGGTGGTTCGTTATGGATGGGCAAGTGCAAGGAAACTTTGGGGTATTTGAAATCGGCGGAAGGGGTTAGCGGCTGGAATGTCCGTGCCGTTTTGCGGTGCCAAATCACTTCGGCAATTTCCAGGCTTTCAATGAGCAGGATAATGGCCGCCAACACCTGCATTAAGATCATTAAGCCCCAAAACACCACGGTGATGTTGGTTTGGTATTGTTGCGCACCTATCGACACCGACCAGAAAATGGTGGATGCCGCCAAGTTGGCAATGACACCAAAAAACAATACGCCCGGTAATTTAAGGCTGCTGCGGGTCAGCAGGAACACGGTCATCAGTACGATACTGAGCACAGCGGCGCCCATGGCCCAGTTTTGCCAGTTGGGCAAGGTGATGACATTGCCATCCATCGGGTATTTGGGTTGGCGGTCAGCATCGAAAATGCCCCAATAAGCCCCAGCGGAACCTTCTATGGATTTTTTCCAAGGTTGGTCGAACGCTTCCACGATGTAATAGGTGATTTTTTCCTCGTCGGCGCGGTTAAGGAACTCCCGCAAGAATTTGGCTTGGTTGGCCCTAGAGGCTGTGGAATGCTTGAACGGTTGCCCGTCTGAAGGCCAACCCACCTCAGTTAGTACAATAGGCTTGTTGGGGTAAGCTTTTTGCACCGCATGGTAGCGGTCAAACACATAATCGACCGCCACATCGGCGGGGATACCCTCCCAGAAGGGCAGGATATGCATGCCGATAAAGTCCACTTCATTGACCAATTGCGGGTATTTAAGCCAGACATCCCAAGTTTCTGAAGTGCTGACCGGACGCTTGGTGCGTTTTTTGACTTCACGGATATATTCAATTAAGGCATCAATGGGGATGTCATCGCGCAGCAACACTTCATTGCCCACCATCAGGCGGATGATTTTGGGGTTGTTGGTGTGTTCGGCGTTGATTAAGGTTTCAATTTCTAGGCGGTTCTTTTCCAGATTGCCATCAATCCATGCCCCCAAGGTGACGTTTAAGTTATGTTTCGCCGCCAGTTCAGGCATTTTGTCCTGGCCTTTTAACATGCTGTAAGTCCGTACCGCATAGACTTTATTTTCCAGCAACGCCAAATCACTATCCATGTCGGCTTCACTCGGGAAGGTGTTGCCGGTTTGGGTGTCTCCCTTACGCATGGGGTCGTAGGTGACCCCCATGGTGGTTTTAGTCCATGGCTGGATTTGCAGCGGGTTATTGACGTAACTCCAAATGCTGAAATTAATGAAAACCAGTAAAGTAAGGGAAAGTAGGGTGGCTATCTTTTTTATCATTTAAGTTTCACTTGAAGCGAAATCAATAAGGCTAGTGGAGCTAGGTGGTCAGGTGCAAGCTATCCGAAAGAAAATCTGCCGAAGAGTGGGCGCGTTTTAGTAAATATCGTTTAGCTAACAATAGAAATTCTGGATGGCAGCGAAGCATCCAGAAAAACTGTTCGTCATCGGCGGCTGCTGTGGTGTCAGGGTTATTTTTTAACGTACAAGTCGGTGATAGTGCCAGTGATCATCTCGGCGGCAAACGCAAACGTTTCTGATAAAGTGGGGTGCGGGTGTATGGTCAAGCTGATGTCTTCAACATCTGCTCCCATTTCCAATGCCAACACTGCTTCCGCTATCAGTTCACCTGCGTTAGGGCCGACCATGCCGGCACCCAAAATCCGGCCGGTTTCTTTATCGGACAAGATTTTAGTGATGCCTTCTTTACGACCCATACTGAGCGACCGGCCACTTGCCGCCCATGGAAAGACACCTTTGTCATAAGCCACGCCTTGCTGCTTGGCTTGATTTTCGGTCAGTCCCATCCAGGCAATTTCAGGGTCAGTGTAGGCTACTGATGGTATGGTCAAGGCATCAAAGCTGGCTTTGTGTCCGGCAATGACTTCTGCCGCCACTTTGCCTTCATGCACCGCTTTGTGGGCCAACATAGGATTGCCGACAATATCACCAATCGCAAAAATATGCGGGATGTTGGTGCGCTGTTGTTTGTCAACGGTGATGAAGCCTTGCTCGTCAACCAACACCCCTGCTTTTTCGGCGGCGATTTTTTTGCCGTTGGGGCGGCGGCCTACGGCCACTAAAACAGCATCAAACAGTTCAGATTCCGGCGCGTCTTTGCCTTCAAAGCTCACCTTCAAGCCTTCCGGCAATGCTTCAATGGCAGTCACCCGGGTTTCCAGCCAAATGTTTTGATATTGTTTTTTAATGCGGCGCAACAAGGGGGTGACTAAGTCTTTGTCGCAACCCGGGATTATTTGATCCATTAGCTCAACTACGCTGATTTCTGAGCCGAATGCATGATAGACCGTGGCCATTTCCAAGCCGATGATGCCGCCGCCCACCACCAGCAGTTTTTTGGGGATATCGCTTAGGTTGAGGGCATCGGTCGAGTCCCATAAACGGGGGTCGTCATGGGGGAAAACCGGAATTTGGGTAGGGTGCGAGCCAGCGGCGATAATGGCTTGGTCAAAGCTGATTTGGCTAGTGCCTTGGGCATTCTGTACGCTCAGGCTGTTGGCGGAGGCAAATTCGCCTATACCGTGGACTACGGTGACTTTACGTTGTTTTGCCAAACCCGATAAGCCATCATTTAGGGTTTTGGTGACGCTTTCTTTCCAGCTGCGGATTTTGTCCAAATTCAGCTCGGGCTTGCTGAAACTGATGCCGTGTTCCGCCATTTCATCCGCTTCGTGTATGACCAGCGCGGTATGCAGCAAAGCTTTGGAGGGAATGCAGCCGACGTTGAGGCAAACGCCACCCAATACCGGCTCCCGTTCGACCAACACCACCTGTTTGCCCAAATCAGCCGCGCGGAAGGCCGCGCTATAGCCACCCGGGCCGCCACCTAAAACCAAAACATCTGCGTGCAATGCTGCTTGATTCATTTGAAAATCCTTATGTAAGTTAAAGTAACAGACGGCGTATATCGGCCAAATAGGCTTTCAGGGTTGCCATAAAACGGGCGCCTTCGGCACCATCAATAACGCGATGGTCGTAGGTCAAATCCAACGGCAACATTAAGCGCGGTATAAATTCTTTACCATTCCAAACCGGTTGCATTTTGGCTCGGGTGATGCCAAGTATGGCCACTTCGGGGGCATTGACAATTGGTGTGAATGCTGTGCCGCCAATCCCGCCCAAACTGGAGATGGTGATGCAGCCGCCTTGCATGTCGGCGGGCATCAACTTGCCTTGCCGCGCTTTGGCGCTTTTTTCCGCCAATTCCAACGATAATTCGCTGATGGATTTTTTATCCACATCACGCAGTACCGGGACGACCAGGCCGTTAGGTGTGTCAACGGCAATGCCCACGTTAAAATATTTTTTCAGGATCAGGTTTTCGCCGTCACTGGAAAGGGAGGCGTTGAAGCTGGGAAATTGTTTCATGGCGGCAACCATGGCCTTTAAGATAAATAATAAGGCAGTGAGTTTTATTTCATCTTTGCCCTTTTCGGCATTCAAGGCATTGCGGAAAGCTTCCATTTCAGTGATGTCCGCTTCTTCGTGATAGGTCACCAAGGGCAGGTTAAGCCAAACACGGCTTAAATTTTGTCCAGTCAGACGTTTTATTTTACTAAGTTTTAAGGTCTCAGTTTCACCAAATTGCGTAAAATCCACCGTTGGTATCGGCGGAATGCCCACTGTGCCGGCGGCAGCCGTGCCTTCAGTCATGGCTTTTTTGACAAAATGTTTGACATCTTCTTTAAGGATGCGGTTTTTCCGTCCCGTTCCGGTTTTAATGGCGTGGATATTAACGCCCAACTCCCTTGCAAACAGGCGCACTGACGGTGAGGCATGGGCTTTTTCTTGCGTCGGTGCAGTTGCTACGGCGGCAGGCAGCGGCGGCGCAGCGGCCGGTTGTACGGCTGCCGCCGGTATCGTCTCGGCAACAGCGGCTACCGCAATAACCGCTGCAGGGACTGGTGGCACTGGTGCAGCCGGTTCGGGCTTGACGCTGGCAGTAGCCGTTGCGCTCGGTGTTATGGTGGCAACCAGTGTGCCTTCGGAAACCTTATCACCCGGTTTGATAAACACTTGGGCAATAGTCCCCGCTGCACTGGAAGGCAGCTCCATACTGGCCTTATCAGTTTCCAATGCGGCAATGGTTTGTTCCAGTTCAACCGAATCACCTGCTTGGATGAACACTTCTACAACATCAATTTCGGCAACATTGCCAACGTCAGGAACTTTAATTTCGATTAATGTAGTCATTATCCAATTTCCGTTAGATTAACCAAGGGGCGGTAGCGTCGGGGTTGATGCCGTATTTAGCGATGGCAATGGCAACTTTGCCTGGTTCGAATTGCCCTAAATCCGCCAAACTTTTTAATGCCGCAACGGTGATTTGGAAACGGTCCACCTCAAAGAACTTGCGTAAATTTTCGCGGGTATCGGAACGCCCAAAGCCATCGGTGCCCAACACGGTATAGGGTGCGGACAGAAATGGGCGTATTTGTTCGGCAAAGGCGCGGGTATAATCAGTTGCCGCGATAATGGGCCCCTCGGCACTGGTCAGACAGTGGCTGACGTGCGGTTTTTTGGCGGTATCGGTCGGGTGCAGGCGATTCCAACGTTCGCAGTGTTGGCCATCACGGGCCAGCTCGGTAAAGCTGGTGCAGCTCCACAGATCGGCCTCCACACCCCAATCGTTTTTAAGCAAGTCGGCGGCAAATTCCACTTCCCTGAAAATAACGCCCGAACCCAGCAACTGCACACGAGGGGCGCGGCTCGCTTCAGCTTGGCGGAAACAGTACATGCCTTTCAGTATGTCCAGCTCAGCCCCTTTAGGCATGGCAGGATGCGGGTAGTTTTCGTTCATCACGGTGATATAGTAAAAAACATCTTCCTGTTCGACATACATCCGCCGTAGGCCATCTTGGATAATCACTGCCAATTCATAGGCATAGGTAGGGTCGTAGGAGACGCAGTTGGGTACGGTGGCGGACATGATGTGGCTATGGCCATCTTCATGTTGCAAGCCTTCACCGTTCAGGGTGGTCCGACCCGCTGTGCCGCCCATCAAAAAGCCACGGGTGCGCTGGTCGGCAGCCGCCCAAATCAAATCGCCCACCCGTTGGAAACCAAACATGGAGTAGTAGATAAAGAAGGGAATCATCGGCACATTATGGGTTGAATAGGAGGTGCCAGCAGCAATCCAGTCACACAGCCCGCCCGCCTCGTTAATGCCTTCCTGCAAAACTTGCCCGTGCTTGTCTTCTTTGTAAAACATCAATTGGTCAGCATCTTGTGGGGTATAGAGCTGGCCGACTTGCGACCAAATGCCCAATTGCCGGAACATGCCTTCCATACCAAAGGTACGCGATTCATCCGGCACAATCGGCACAATGCGCCGCCCGATGTTTTTGTCCTTCACCAAGATATTGAGCAACCTGACGAAGGCCATTGTGGTGGATATTTCCCTGCCTTCGCCACTGGCTTCCAACAACGGTTTAAAGTCGATTAAGGTGGGTACATCCAGTGCGTAAGACTTTGCCCGCCTGGCAGGCAAATGACCACCCAGTGCGGTGCGGCGGGCTTGCATGTAGGCTAGCTCCTTCGAGCCTTCGGGGAAGTTCAGATAGGGCAGCTCATGCAGTTGCTCGTCGGACACGGGCAGGTCGTAGCGGTCACGGAAACGGCTCAATGAGACATCGCTCATTTTCTTTTGCTGGTGGGTGATGTTCTGTGCTTGCCCAGACTCGCCCATACCGTAACCTTTGATGGTTTTGGCTAGAATAACGGTGGGTTGGCCGAGGTGGTTAACTGCTGCGTGGAAGGCGGCGAACACTTTGGCGGGGTCATGGCCACCACGGTTGAGTTCCCAAATGTCACGGTCAGACCAGTCGGCAACCATGGCTTTCAATTCTGGGCTGTTAAAGAAATGCTCGCGCACATAGGCGCCATCTTTGGCCTTAAAAGTTTGGAAATCGCCATCGACACAAGCCATCATCCGTGCCGCCAACAAACCATGGGCATCACGTGCCAGCAGCCTGTCCCAACCTTGCCCCCAAATCAGTTTGATGACGTTCCAACCGGCACCACGGAATTCACTTTCCAGTTCTTGGATAATTTTACCGTTGCCACGTACTGGGCCGTCCAGGCGTTGTAAGTTGCAATTGACCACAAAAATCAGGTTATCCAGTTTTTCCCTGCCAGCGAGGCCAATAGCACCCAATGATTCTGGCTCATCGGTTTCACCGTCGCCCAAAAAGCTCCAAACCTTGCGGTTGGTGGTGTCGGCAAAGCCACGGTCTTGCAGGTAGCGCATAAAGCGGGCTTGGTAAATCGCCATAATTGGCCCCAACCCCATCGAGACAGTAGGGAATTGCCAAAAATCTTGCATCAGCCAAGGGTGCGGATAAGAAGACAAGCCATTGCCGTTGACTTCTTGGCGGAAATTGTCCATTTGTTCCAGGCTTAAACGGCCCAGCAAAAACGCCCGCGCATAATCGCCCGGTGTCAAATGGCCTTGGGTGAAGATCAAGTCGCCAGCATGGTCTTCCGAAGCGGCCCGCCAGAAATGGTTGTAACCGACATCATAGAGTGTTGCAGCAGAGGCGAAGCTGGCAATATGCCCGCCCACATTGGTGTGTTTGTTGGCCCTTAACACCATCATCATGGCATTCCAGCGCACATATGAACGGATTTTTTGTTCGATCGTGGCATCACCGGGGAATTGCGCCTGTTTGCTCACCGGAATGGTGTTCAGGTAGGCGGTGTTGGCGCTGAAGGGCATGTCGAACCCGGCTTGACGGGTGACGGCGACTAGCCGTTCAATCAAAAAGTGGGCGCGTTCACTGCCATCGCGTTCTAAAACGGCCTGCAATGACTCAATCCACTCATCCGTTTCTGAAGGATCAATGTCATTTTGTCCGGTAATTTCTGAAGTTAAGCTGTTAGTCATGAATGATCCTGTTGGGGCGGGCGTAAGGGGTATTCAAACACCATGATTTTAAGGGCGAATTTGATCAGTATGGGGGGTTGGGCAGGATGCCGCAAGTCCGTGAATCAGTAGCTAATAAGTACATCAGGGTAAAATAGCGTTGCACATAGTATATACAAATGACGGCAAGCAATGCACCAGTTTTAGTGGCTGTCAGCAACAATGCTCAAATGGCGGTCAATTTGCTGGCACCTGGTCGCTGCAACCTGCCTGATACTGGCATTCCCGTAGGCTTTGGCCATTTTAGTATCGTTGAATCGGCAGTATTTTGGCAAAGCTGAAAATGCAGTTATTTTTCATTTATATGTTAAGCTATTTGTCTTTTTTTACTGGAGGGCTATCAATGCAAGCAACAGTCAAATGGATTGGCGACATGATGTTTGTCGGCGAGTCGGAGAGTGGTCATACGGTCGTAATGGACGGCCCTCCTGACCACGGCGGCCGCAATATGGGTGTCCGCCCGATGGAAATGATTTTGTTGGGTGTGGGTGGATGTTCCTGTTTCGATGTGGTGCAAATCCTGCAGAAAGGCAGGAATGATATTATCACCTGTAAGGTTGAGCTGAGTGCGCAACGGGTTGATGCCATACCTAGCGTTTTCAGCAAAATCCATTTGCATTTTATCGTCAGCGGTCATGGCCTGAAAGAACCCGCAGTGAAGAGGGCGGTTGAATTGTCGGCAGAAAAATATTGTTCTGCTACCATTATGCTGGGTAAGTCGGTCGATATTTCCCATGACTATGAAGTAATCGAGGTTTGAGGTCTTGAACAAATTGCAACTACACGGTTTTAATAATTTAACTAAATCGCTGAGCTTCAACATTTACGATATTTGCTACGCGCCTGCTGAGCAGCAGCAAGCCTATATCGAATACATTGACGAAGCCTACAACGCTGACCGCTTGACCCAAATATTAAAGGATGTGGCGGAAATTATAGGCGCGCAGATTCTGAACATTGCCCTTCAGGACTATGACCCCCAAGGTGCCAGTGTCACCATGCTGATTTCAGAAGGGGATGTTGCCCCCCCGTCCAGTATGAACAGCCAGTCACCCGGCCCGTTGCCCGACACCGTGCTGGCGCATTTGGACAAAAGCCATATCACCGTGCACACCTACCCTGAAAGCCATCCTGACAATGGCATCAGCACCTTTCGGGCCGATATTGACGTGTCCACCTGCGGTCGCATTTCGCCGCTTAAGGCATTGAATTATCTTATCCATAGTTTTGAATCGGACGTGGTGACCATGGATTACAAGGTGCGCGGTTTCACCCGTGACATTTCTGGCAAAAAGCATTACATCGACCATAATATCACCTCGATACAGGATTATATCGCCCGGGACACCAAAGAAAGCTATCAAATGATTGATGTGAATGTCTACCAAGAAAACATTTTTCATACCAAAATGATGCTCAAGGAAACCGAGCTGGAAAACTATCTTTTCGAGAAAGAAAGCAACTTGAACGACAGCCAAAAGGCGGACATAGAAAAGAAACTCCGTAAAGAAGTCACCGAAATTTTTTATGGCCATAATTATCGCCGTAAAAAATTGAAAGTTGACGCTGGCTAAGCCGACTGTGCGCCAAGTCGGATAAGGGATCGCAATGAAATTGTATTTGACTAAATATCCTAATAAAAATATAATGCTCTGTTTACTAACAACAGATTTTGCTTGATGGAGCTTCGCCGATGTATGCGGTAATTCAAACAGGTGGTAAACAGTACCGCGTTCAAGAAGGTACGTATTTAAAAATAGAAAAACTGGAGCTGGGCATCGGCGACAGCGTTGAGTTTGACAAAGTGTTGATGGTTCAAACTGACGATGACATCAAAATCGGTGCGCCACTTGTCGAAGGTGGCAAAGTGACAGCAACTGTTTTGTCGCAAGGCCGCCACGACAAAATCAAAATCATTAAATTCAGACGGCGTAAACACCACATGAAACAAATGGGGCATCGCCAATACTACACAGAAGTCCAAATTACTGGTATTTCTGTCTAATTTAAAGAGGATACAATGGCTCATAAGAAAGCAGGCGGTAGTACCCGCAACGGTCGCGATTCTAATGCACAGCGCTTGGGTGTAAAAGCCTACGGTGGACAAACCATCACCGCTGGCAGCATTATTGTCCGTCAACGTGGCACCCAGTTTCATGCGGGTGACAATGTTGGCATGGGTAAAGACCATACCTTGTTTGCAACAGCAGAAGGTCAGGTGCTGTTCCATGTCAAAGGCCCCAAAGGCCGTAAATTTATTAGCATTGTTGCTGCTTAAGAGACAAATGCATCAGGATAGACGTTTTGTACGTTTGCTCTTGCAATCTATAGGCGTCCTTAATGTCTTTGTGTGTTGCCGGGCTTTGTGACAATTAGGTTTGCCAGTTAATGGCATAAAGGCGCGAAAATTTACGACTCCCCAAAAAGCTCCGCTGTTTGTATGGCGGGGCTTTTTTTGTTTTTACAATCCGGTTTTTTGTAGGGTGTAAACAGCTATGAAATTTGTTGATGAAGCGGAAGTCCGCGTAGAAGCGGGTGATGGCGGCAATGGTGCGGTAGGCTTTCGGCGTGAAAAATACATTCCGATGGGCGGCCCCGACGGTGGCGATGCGGGTGACGGCGGTAGCGTTTATTTAGTGGCTGTGGAAAATGTCAACACCTTGGCCGACTTCCGTTACCAAACGGTATACCGTGCCGAACGCGGGCAAAATGGCATGGGGCGCAATTGCACCGGTAAAAAAGGCGAAGATGCTATTGTACCCGTGCCGCTGGGCACTCGTGTTTATGATGCGGGCACCGGTGAGATTATTGGCGATTTGCTTACCGTTGGCGAATCTTTGCTGGTTGCCCAAGGCGGCTTCCACGGCTTAGGCAACACCCGCTTTAAAAGCAGCATTAACCGTGCGCCGCAAAAAGCCAGTAAAGGCACCCCGGGCGAACACCGATTGTTGATGTTAGAGCTGACCCTGATTGCTGATGTCGGGTTGTTGGGTATGCCCAACGCAGGCAAGTCCAGTCTTATCCGCTCGGTGTCATCGGCCACGCCAAAAGTGGCGGATTACCCGTTTACCACGCTATTCCCCAACCTAGGTGTTGTCAGGATAGATGAATTCCGCAGTTTTGTCATTGCTGACGTACCGGGGGTAATTGAAGGTGCTGCTGAGGGTGCGGGTTTGGGGATGCAATTCCTCAAGCATTTGTCGCGTACCGGCCTGCTGTTGCATTTGCTGGATGTTGCCCCCTACGAAAGCATGGACACGCCGGTGCAGGCCGCGCAAAAAATCAGCCATGAAATAGAAAAATGGAGTGATGAGCTGGCCCATAAACCCCGCTGGTTGGTGCTGAACAAAATAGACCGGTTGCCACCTGACGAAGTTGAAGACCACTGCCAAGCCATCATTGATGAGTTGGGCTGGACCGGGCCAGTGTTTAAGACCGCAGCCATTAATGGCAACGGCACGCAAGCGTTGATGTTTGCTATCATGGAGTTTTTGGAAGAACAACGGCGGATAGCCCATGAGCAGGCGTGATTTTAGCAAAATTAAACGGGTCATCGTCAAGATAGGCAGCTCGTTACTGACCCAAGGCGGACAAGGGCTTGATAAAGTGGCTATTGCCGCTTGGGTCCGACAAATGGCCGCTTTGCGGCACAGCGGCATTGATGTGGTGTTGGTGTCCTCCGGCTCGGTGGCGGAAGGCATGTGTCGGTTAGGCTTAAAAACCCGCCCGCAAACCCTGCACGAACTGCAAGCCGCAGCAGCAGTCGGGCAAATGGGGCTGGTGCGATTTTATGATGACAGCTTTCAGCAGCATGGCTTACATGCCGCACAAGTGTTGCTGACCCATGATGACCTGTCCGACCGCCAGCGCTACCTGAATGCCCGTAGTACCTTATTGACCCTGTTGGATTTTGGCATTGTGCCGGTCATTAACGAAAACGACACGGTAGCCACCGAAGAAATCCGCTTTGGCGATAATGACACCCTTGGTGCATTGGTTGCCAACCTGATAGAAGCAGAATTGTTGCTTATATTAACCGACCAGCAAGGCTTGTACACGGGCGACCCAGGGCTGTTCCCCGATGCTGCGCTAATCAGCGAAATCAGTGTCAATGACCCGCGTTTGGCCAAAATGGCCGGTGATAGCCGCAGCGGCTTGGGCAAGGGCGGCATGTCCACCAAAGTCCGCGCAGCACGACTGGCTTCCCGCTCAGGAGCTGCCACGGTGGTTGCCGCCGGTGCGGTGCAGGACATCATCAACCAAGTGCTGGCCGGTACAGAACTAGGCACCTACTTTTTGCCTGATATAGAACCCATTGCCGCCAGAAAACGCTGGCTGGCAGGGCAATTACAAGTTAGAGGCCAGTTGGTGCTGGATGCCGGGGCGGTGAAAGTACTTAAAAACGAAGGTAAAAGTTTATTGGCAGTTGGCGTAAAAAGTGTGTCCGGCACATTTGGGCGCGGTGAATTGGTGCTGTGCTTGGATGAGCAGGGTGTAGAAATAGCCCGTGGTTTGATCAACTACGGCTTTAACGAAAGCCAACTGATCGCCGGAAAAAACAGTGTGGAATTTGCAAAAATCCTGGGCTATGCCGATGATGCGGAGTTAATCCATCGGGATAATATGGTGGTGGTTTAGCGGGGGAGGCCAAATCAGCCATCAACGAAGCCAATGTGTAAAGTATGCGGGTTGATGCCTGTATACTGCATCAATAGCAGCCCGTATTATTAAAAAACAGGTATTGTTGCTGGTGCTAATTCTATGGTGATTAAGGCATTTTTTAGCATTACGGGCAAAATGGCGTTCCCAACAAACTAAAACCGTAGCAGCGAATACACTTCGTATTCCTGCAATTTTTCCCGTCCGGCCAAAAAATCCAGTTCCACCACAAACGCACAAGCTTCCACTGTGCCGCCCAATTTTTCAATCAGTTCGCAGCTGGCTTTTGCCGTGCCGCCGGTTGCCAGCAAATCATCAATCACCAAAACTTTGTCACCGGCGTTGAAGGAATCGATATGGGCTTCTAAAATGGCTGAGCCGTATTCCAGATCGTAAGCGACGCTTTGCACGTCGTAGGGCAGTTTGCCGGGTTTTCTGAGTGGAATAAATGGCAAGCCCAGTTCCCATGCCACCAGCGAGCCAAAAATAAAACCACGTGCTTCCATGCCCGCCACTGCATTTATTTCCCTACCTAAAAATGGATATAACAGTTGGTGTACGGTGAGCCTAAGTGCGGCGGGGTCTTTGACTAACGGGGTGATGTCCTTAAAGACTATGCCCGGCTTGGGGAAGTCGGGAATATCACGGATTTTGTTTCTTAACCTGTCCACGTTGGCCTCAACCTTATGATGTAGAAATGACTTTGATGAATCAATTAGGCGCAAAAAGCTTCTATTTTTTGCAATAAGCCCGCGTTGTCCAAACCACAGATGGCCAATAGCTGTTCACGCGTGCCTTGCTCAATATAACTGTCCGGTAGGCCAATATTCAGCACCGGCATCAGGATGCGCTCTTGTTGCAACAAGGTATTAACCAAGCTGCCTGCGCCGCCAGCCAGCACGTTTTCTTCCACGGTGACCAAGACTTCATGGCTTTTTGCCATTTCCAATATTAATGCTTCATCCAAGGGTTTGACAAAGCGCATGTTGACTACCGTCGCCGCCAGTTGTTTGCCAACCGTCAGGGCAGGGGCGACCATGCTACCCCAAGCCAAAATGGTAATACGGCTACCTTGGTGGCGTATTTCCGCCTTGCCCATCGGCAGGCTATCCAAGCTGGCATTGACGGGGATGCCGGGGCCTTTGCCGCGCGGGTAGCGCACCGATGCAGGGCCGGGATAATGGTAGCCGGTGGTCAGCATTTTACGGCATTCGTCTTCATCCGCTGGGGCCATAACGACCATGTTAGGGATGCAGGCCAGATAAGAATGGTCAAAACTGCCTGCATGGGTTGGGCCGTCGGGGCCGACCAAGCCAGCCCGATCTAAGGCAAACAACACATCCAAATCCTGCAAAGCGACATCATGGATGAGTTGGTCGTAGGCCCGTTGTAAAAAAGTGGAATAAATCGCCACCACCGGCTTGCCGCCTTGACAAGCCATGCCTGCTGCTAGGGTCACGGCATGTTGTTCGGCGATAGCCACGTCAAAATAGCGTTTTGGGAATTGTTCGGAAAATTTCACCAGCCCCGAGCCTTCGCGCATGGCAGGGGTGATGCCCAGTAGGCGTTCATCCGCTGCCGCCATATCGCATAACCAATTGCCGAACACTTCGGTATAAGTGGGGTGGGGCGAAGGGGCTGCTTTGGGCAGGCTATCCAGTGCCGGGTCAAAGGCGGGTACGCCGTGGTAGGCCAGCGGGTCTTTTTCGGCAGGTGGGTAGCCTTTGCCTTTTTTAGTGACAATATGCAGGAAGCGCGGGCCGGAGATATGCTTAAGGCTTTCCAAGGTGGACACCAGCATGTCAATATCATGCCCGTCTATCGGGCCAATGTAATTGAAGCCCAATTCTTCAAACAATGTGCCGGGTACAATCATGCCTTTAACATGCTCTTCGGTGCGGCGGGCCAATTCCCATACGCTAGGCATTTTGCCCAACACTTTTTTGCTTTCTTCGCGCACTGATGAATATAGGCGGCTGGTCAAAATTTTGGACAAATAGTTGTTCATCGCACCGACATTGGGCGAGATGGACATATCGTTGTCATTCAAAATAACCAATAAATTGGCATCCATGGCGCCGGCATGGTTCATGGCTTCAAAGGCCATACCGCCGGTGATGCTGCCATCGCCAATAATGGCCACCATTTGCTTATGTTCGCCCTTTAATTCCGAGGCAACCGCCATACCCAATGCAGCACTGATCGAAGTGCTGGAGTGGCCTACACCAAAAGCGTCGTAGGGGCTTTCGCTACGGTTTGGAAAGGCGCATACGCCGCCCAAGGTACGGATGGAGGTCATCCGGTCTTTGCGCCCAGTCAGTATCTTATGCGGGTAGGCTTGGTGTCCCACATCCCAGACCAGTTGGTCAGTGGGGGTGTCGAACACATAATGCAGGGCAACCGTAAGCTCAACCGTGCCAAGACCCGCCGAGAAATGCCCGCCGGAGACGCTGACGGTGTGGGTAAGGAATTCCCTGAGTTCTTTGCACAGGGGTTTGAGCAGTTCCTTGGGCAATGTGCGGACATCGGCCGGGCTGGCTATGGTGTCCAAAAGAGGGTAGGCGGTTGGGTTGTTCATGGTGGGGTCGGTTCCTTTAGTCGGCATTGCGGGCAAGTAGCGGGGCAATTATCCTGATTAATTCTTGAGCAAGCAAGTAGGTTTTTGCTGGCGTTTAATGGCTGCGTTCAATGATGTACAGCGACAAATCACGAAGCAATTGGGCTTCACTACCGAACGCCGACAAGCTGTCCAAAGCCATGTCATGCAGTTCGCGGGCTTTTTGTTTGGCACCTGCCATACCCAACAATGCCGGATAAGTTGGCTTGTTGTTGTCTTTGTCTTTGCCTTGGGTTTTGCCTAAGGTGGCGGTGTCGCCTTCTTCATCAAGGATATCGTCCTTCACTTGGAAGGACAGGCCGATGCACTTGGCATAGTGGTCCAAATTGCGGGCAATCGCAGGGTCGAGGTCGGCTTTGGCCAGCACCGCCAAGTTGACGCTGGCACGGATCAGCGCCCCTGTCTTATGGATGTGCATGTTTTCCAGTTCCGCCAGATTCAATTGTTTGCCGACTGCCGCCAAGTCGATGGCTTGCCCCCCCACCATGCCTTGCGAGCCGCTGGCTTTGGCGAGCGTGGCAATCATTTTTAGGCGGGTTTCCGCATTGGCTGCAATCGTTGCATCGTGTGCCAACACTTCAAATGCCAAGGCTTGTAAGGCATCGCCCGCCAAAATGGCGGTGGCTTCGTCAAAGGCGATATGGCAAGTGGCTTTGCCGCGCCGTAAGTTGTCATCATCCATGGCCGGTAAGTCGTCATGGATTAATGAGTAAACATGGATGAATTCAACAGCGCAAGCCAAGCCATCCAGACCTTCAGGGGCAAGCCCCAAGGTGTTGCCAGTGCAGTAGGTGAGCAGCGGGCGGGTGCGTTTGCCGCCATCCAATGCACAATAACGCATAGCTTGGTGCAGTGTTTGCGGCAAGATATGCGCTTCGGGCAGCCTGTTTTGTAAGGCGGTTTCGACGCGGGCTTGGCAAAAACTGAGGTACTCTTTTAGGGCTGATGCGTTACTCATCGGTGAAAGGCTCCAGGCCTTGATGGCCGTTTTGTTCGGTAAGGATTTGGACTTTTTGCTCAGCTTCGCGCAGGGCTTTTTGGCAAGTGCGGGTCAGGTTGACACCGTGTTCAAAAGCTTGTAATGATTCTTCTAGTGGGATATCGCCTTGTTCGAGTCGGGAGACGATCTGTTCAAGTTCGGCTAGGGAGTCTTCAAAAGTCAGGTTTTTCTTTTTTGCCATGTGCGTTAACGGTCAATTGCTGTGCAGCCAATAGGCAATTATATATGAATTTAATGGCAAAGTGGGCATTTAGCGGCATAATCGAAGCTTACTGGGCGTTTAATTTGAGTTGCGTGCGCAGAAGTTTAAGCTGCCTGCAAATGGCATCGGTAGTGTAAGGGGTCGGGTCAAATTTCCCCCATACCGGTGCGGGCCAAGCACTATCGGTTTGGTGGCGGACAATATGGTGTATGTGCAGCTGTGGCACTATGTTGCCAATAGCGGCAATATTCATTTTATCGGCTTGGTACAGCTGCGCCAACTGTTCCGCCAAATGGCAAGACTCTTCCGTCAGTTGGTGGCGTTGCGGGCGATTAAGTTGATAAATTTCTTTAATGCCGGATAATTGCGGCACTAGGATAAACCACGGAAAGCGGCTTTCATTCATCATCAGCAAGCGGCACAGTGCAAAGTTGCCAACGGTGATGCAGTCCTTTTCAAGTGTGGGGTGTAGTTGAAAGTTCATGGTGGTGTGGGGTTTAAGCCTAGGGAATGGGTTTAATGTAATCTAAAAAAATAATAATATAAGGTTATTGTATGTCAGCTCAAACATTTTCCGGTCCGGAGGCCAGCCCCAGTCCCAATGGCGGGGTAGGGCAGGGCAAGCTGTTGGTGTCGTTCCGTTGGTTGCTGGGGCTTTATTTGGTCATCCCTGTTTGCTTGTTGCTGCAAGGGATGGACGGCTGGTTTTGGCAGGGCTATTTGCGTGAAAATTTACCCAGTAGTCCTACGCATTTTCTGCTGTTCCAAATTATGTTCGGCACACCGCATATTATTGCCAGCGCTACCTTGCTGGTGACCAATAGTGAATATTTGCGGCATTTCCGGCGCAAGGTTTTGTGGATGACGGCGGCGGTGGCGGTGGTGTTTGGTGTGGGTAGCCTGTTTATCCCTTATCGGGTGCTTTATATCGCCGTTGCGTGCTGGACGGTGTTGCATGTTTTAAAACAACAACATGGTGTGGCGCGGGGTATTTGCCGTTTGCCGGAATGGGCGTTCAGGCTGTTGTTATGGCTGAGCGTGGCGGCGGGCATTTTTATTTATATTGGCATTTTCCTTAACCAAAGCTTGGATGCCGGACAGGCAGCCACTATCAAGCAAGTGGCCGGTGTGTTGTGTGCCGCCTTGCTGGCGAGTGGCTTGGTATGCCAGCGTTATGCCGAGACCGCTTTTGCCAAGTGCTTTTTGTGGGCGAATATTGGCTTGGTGCTTAGCAGCTATTACCTCTATATTCACCAATATTATTTCTTGGCTATTTTGGTGCCACGTTGGGTGCATGATGCAACGGCCTATTCATTTTATGTCACCCATGACTACAACAAACATAACAATGTACCGCAAAATAGCTTTTATCGCTGGGCTGCCGCTTGCAAGTTGCCTATTGTGCTGGTATTGCCGTTATTTACATTTGCATCGGCATTCCTTTTACAGGCTTATGGCGATACGGTGGTGAATTTTTTCAGCCAGTATCTTTTTGGCATAACGTGGCATAAAGTCGTCACGGTTGGCCTGTTGGGCTACTTGGGATTGTTACATTATTACACCGAAGCCATCACATGGAGGCAGGACTCACCCTATCGCCGCTATATTGGTTTTTGCGACTGAAGCTGCAGTAGAAAGGCATTAGCGGTTGCGGTAATATTCCGCCAACGCTTGTAAACGCTCGGGCGTACCGATGTCCATCCAAAAGCCTAGGTAGTGTTGTCCGCTGGCACGGCCTTGGGCAGTTGCCTGATGCAGCAACGGTGCCAGTTTGCTTTTTCCGGGGGCGGTGTGTTTGAACAGCTCGGGGTGATACAGGCCAATGCCGCTAAAAGTGTGTTTGCGGCCGTTTGAGCCAGTCAGTTTGCCGTCGGCGGCAAGGCAAAAATCCCCTGTGGGGTGATGGTCAGGGTTGTTTATCAAAATCAGGTGCGCCAGATCAACCGGCTGTTGCTGTAACTGGGCAAACGGAAAATCGGTGGCAATATCACCGTTCACCACCAAAAACACCTCATTGCCTAACAATGGCAAGGCGTTGACAATGCCGCCAGCGGTTTCCAATGCTTCAGGTTCGGGCGAATAGACAATGGACACGCCAAATTGTTGCCCATTACCCAGTTGTTGTTCGATTTGTTTGCCCAGATGGGCATGATTGATGACAATTTCGCTAAAACCGGCCGCAGCCAATTGTTCCACGGTATAGCTAATCAGCGGTTTGCCCAATACTGGTAGTAACGGTTTGGGGGTGTGGTCGGTCAAAGGCCGCATACGCTCGCCACGCCCAGCGGCTAAAATCATGGCTTTCATAGCGGTTTATCTAGCTTATCAATTAATGGCAACACCTGTTGCTGCAAAAAACCGCCAAACTCGGCAAGTTCGGGGTATAACGCGCACACCTGCACAATATAATTTAAAGTGCGCGGAATTTCGTTAAGGTAATGGGGTTTGTCGTCACGCCAATGCAAGCGTGAAAAAATGCCCACGGCTTTCAGGTGGCGTTGCATACCCATTAAATCAAACCAACGCCGGAATTGTTCCGCATCACAGTCCAGCAAATCTGCCGCTAACAGCCTTTGGTGGTAGCTATCCCTGAAGGTGTCTACCAATGCGGATGGCCAGTCAATATAACAATCCCTTAGCAACGAAACCAGGTCGTAGGTGATCGGGCCAATCACCGCATCCTGAAAGTCGATGACCCCTGGTAAAGCATCCGCCGCCAAAACCATCAAGTTGCGCGAATGGAAATCCCGATGCACACAGGTGATAGGTTGTTCAAGGGCTGCGGCGGTTAGCGTATCGCACACAGATTGCCATAAGTGTTCAGGCAGGGCCAGGTCCAGGTGACGTTGTATGAACCACTGGTCAAAAATTGATAGCTCCCGGGCCAACAAAGCTTGGTCATAGCGGGGCAGGCCACAGCTGTGGATGCTGGTGTTAGCTTGTAGTTTGAACAAGCTGTCCAGCGCGTTGCCGTACAAGTTTGCAACCGTGCTGGCATTGAGTTGGTCGAGCAAGCAGTGCAGACCGAAATCTTCCAGCAGCAAAAAACCTTCCTGAATGTTTTGTTGATAAATTTGCGGCACTTTAACGCCAGCGGCCGCCATTAAGCCAGCGACATGGATGAAAGGCGCGCAATTCTCTTTGTCGGGCGGCGCATCCATGGCAATTAGGGTGGCAGTTGGCGTGACCACCCTAAAATAACGCCTGAAGCTGGCATCGCTGGAGGCAGGGGCAAAATCACTGATGTCCAGTAGCAGCTCGTTTTCTAGCCAGTCTTTCAGGGCGATTGTCCGCATGTCGGTAAGTATCATTGTGTTCGGGCAGATTAGTTATAATGGCGTGTTGATTTTAAGGTAGAATGGCTAGCTTGCATTCTATCGATAGTTGATCTATTCCGCCAATAAACTTATAGCCTCTATGTTTCGCCGCCTATTTCTGGTTTTTTTGCCTATACTTAGCGAATCTGTCAGTTTTGCCGACGATAGCTCATGGAACTGCCGACAAGATAAAAACACCCAGCAATGGACTTGTCTGGGTGACAGCCAAAACACTAACAGCCAATCCGCCACTGTAGACAGCACGGCTGCACCAGCGGTTGCCGCGCCTGTTTTGGACAACCAGCCGGTGGTTAAAGCCAGGCAACAGCCACCCTCTTTTTTTACACCGGAAGCCCCGCAATCACCCCGGCAGCCAGAACAAGTGCCAGCGGTTGGCAAAGACAATGCTGTCCAGCAGCCAGCACAAGCCCCCGCAGTTGCAAAGGACAGTGCCGTTCAGCCCCCGGCACAAGCACCAGCGGTTACCAAGGGCAGTGCCTTGCAACCAGTAGTGGAGCAAGCCTGTGGGCAGGCCGGTTGCCCGCAGCAGCCTGACAATAATAATGAAGAAGACAGCAAAGGGCTTTTTGGCGTAAGTCTATTGGCCCCCGCTTTCCAGCCCGAACAAGAAGCCATTTTCCGTAAGTTGACGACGCGCTTTAAGGAAGACCCTTGGCGCAATTGTTTGGTTAGGATAAGAAAAAAAACCCTTCCGCCATCGGCGGAAAAGATTCGCCAGAATTCGCCACTGGATGTCAAATCGGATTATTCGGAAATATTCGACAACGAAATCGGCAATTATTACGGTGACGTGGAAATGCAACGCGCTGACCAACGGGCTTCCTCGCATACCGCCAATTACGACAGCGTTTCCCAAACCTTAGAACTGCACGGTAACGTTTATTACAGCGAGAACGAATTGGCAGTGCATAGCGATACCGCAACCATCAAGCTTGCGTCCGACCAAGCCGTGTTGAGGGACACCTTATTTGTTGTGCCGCAAACGCCGCTGCGCGGTTTTGCCAAAGCATTTTTTCGCGACAATAAATTTTTGTCACATTACCAAGATGTCACTTATACCAGTTGCCGTCCCGGTAACCAAGATTGGGCAATTCATGCTTCCGAGTTGAAGATCAACAAGGAAACAGGTAAAGGTGCGGCAAAAAATGCTTTTGTGGAGTTTAAAGGTGCGCCTATTTTCTATACACCCTACCTCTCATTCCCCACCGACAACCGTCGGCAGTCAGGCTTTTTGTCAGCTTCTTACGGTACTACGCAAATCAGCGGCTTTAATGCATCGTTGCCTTATTATTGGAATATAGCTCCTAACTATGATGCGACCCTGACCCCCCGCTATTTTGCCAAAAGGGGGGTGTTGATGACCGGTAATTTCCGATATATCAATGAAATCACTAATAGCACTTTAAATTTGGAATATTTGCCCGAAGACACTATCCTGAAAAAATCGCGGTATTTGGGTGGGATTAAAAACAGCACTAAGTTTACCCCCAACCTTTATACCAATGTGGATTTGAATTATGTGTCCGATAACAATTTCTTCAGTGAACTGGGCAATGCCCTAATTTCACCCTATTCAAGCTTTGTAAAAAGCTCCGCCGATGCCAATTATGTCCGCGAAGGCTTGGCGTTAAACACCCGTATCGAAACTTACCAGTCGCTTAATTCCACCTTGAGAGGTGCGGCATTGCCTTATACAAAACTGCCGCAAGTGAATCTTAACCTTAACCATGCCTTTGCGGGTATGCCCGTTTATGCGGCATTGGATACTGAAACGGTCAATTTCCAACATGCCAATTTGGTGCAAGGCCAGCGTATCAATTTAAGGCCGTCATTGAGTTTGCCACTAAAATCGGCCGGTGCTTACATGACCCCAAAGGTGTCTGTGCAGCATTCCGAATATTTTCTGAACAATCAAGTGGCAGGCACGCCCGACCAGATCACCCGGACGTTGCCTATTTTTTCTTTTGATAGCGGAATGCAATTTGATCGCGATGTGAACTGGGATGGGGCGAAAAAAACCCATACCCTTGAGCCACGGCTGTTTTATTTGTACGTTCCAAGACAAAACCAGAACAATATACCGGTGTTTGACAGTTCATTATACGATTTTTGGTTCGCCAGCCTGTTTAGGGAAAACCGCTTCAGCGGCATGGATCGGATACAAGATGCCAACCAAGTCAGTGCCGCATTGACCTCGCGCCTGCTAGACCCGGATACCGGCTTGGAAACATTGAAGCTCAACGTCGGTGAGATTTTCTATTTCCAAAACCGCGACGTGACCGCGCCTTATTTCGACAATGGCGTGTTGAAGCAAAGCCCCATTGAAACCAGTGCTTATTCACCGATAGTGGCGGAGCTAAGCAGCCAAATCAACCAGCATGTTTCGGTCGATTCCGGTTTGCAATGGGACCCGCAAAGCAAAGAATTCATACGAAGCAAAGCCACAGTGCATTTTGTCAGGCAACCCGGTGAAGTGGTCAACTTAGGTTATTTGTACCGGAAAAACCCATTAGTCCCTGACCATAGCACCGACCTTACCCAAACCGATTTTTCCACCCATTGGCCGATAAACCAACAGTGGTCGGTGGTGGGGCGTTGGCAATATTCTTGGCTTTACCATAGAACCCAAGATGGTTTTTTAGGTGTGGAAAAAGAGAATTGTTGTTGGCGTTTCCGGGTCATGGTGAGGAATTACCTGTATAGCCTTAACACCACCACCACAACCATTGATGGCGTCAGTCAGCTCAACGTAACTGGCACCTCGCAGACGGGTGTATTTTTTCAACTTGAATTTAAAGGCTTGAGCGGTGTGGGCGAAAAATTGGACAGATTTTTTCAAAAGAGCGTTTATGGTTATGAAAAACCGACACTATAGGCTTGCGATTTTCATCCGTCATACGGTGCTGGGCGTTTTATTCGCGTTAGCTGGGTTCGGCAGCGTCAACCTCCATGCCGAAATGCTGGATGAAGTGGTCGCCATTGTGGAAGATGATGTCATTTTGAGCAGCGAACTGCACAAAGAAATGGCCACCATTAAACAAAGGATTGAGGCCAGCGGCACACAAATGCCCCCAGATTACGTGCTGCGCAAGCAAGTGCTGGAAAAAATGATTGTAGAAAAATTGCAGCGGCAATTGGCGGAAAGGGCAGGCATTAGTGTCAGTGATGAAATGCTGAACAGCGCGGTGGCGGATATTGCCCAACGCAATAATATGAGCCTTGATGAATTTCGTGCGGAACTGGAGCGGCAAGGCATATCTTTCCAGGCTTTTTTGGACAATATGCGTAACGAAATTAGCGTTAACCAATTGCGTGGCCGTGAAATCGGCGGTCGTATCAAGGTTAGTGACAAGGAAGTGGAGCATTATGAAGAAACCCAGGAAAAAATTGGCGAGGAGGCTGTGCAATATCATTTAGGGCATATCCTGATTGCCGTCAAAGAAGCGGCATCGGCCGCTGATATACAAGAAGCCCAGAAAAAAGCCGAAGCGCTCGTTAAAAAACTCCGTGCCGGACAAGATTTTACTCAAACCGCCATCAGCTCATCCAATGACAATAACGCCCTTAAAGGCGGCGATTTGGGTTGGCGCAGCCAAGCCAATATCCCGTCGTTATTTACCGATATTGTGGCGCACATGGCTACTGGGGATATTTCAGACGCTATCCGAAGCCCGAGCGGGTTTCATATTATCAAAATGGTGGCTATCAAAGGCATGGACAATCACCTCATCACCAAAACAAAAGTCCGGCATATACTGATAAAAACCAATGAATTGGTTGACGATAACGAGGCGCGTAAACGCTTGCTGGCCATTAGTGCCCGCATCAAGGCAGGGGAAGACTTTGGCACCTTGGCCCGCACTAATTCCGACGATAAAGGATCAGCCTTAAAAGGTGGCTCGCTCGACTGGGTGGGGCCAGGCGATTTGGTCAAGCCTTTTGAACAGACCATGAACAAATTGGCCATTAATGAAATCAGCGAACCCGTACAAACCCAATTCGGTTGGCATTTAATTCAAGTATTGGACAGGGAAAACAAAGACAACAGCCAAGATTACAAAAAGAACTTAATTAAAGACGCCATCCGCAAGCGTAAAATAGAGGAAGAAACCGAATTATGGATTAGACGCTTGCGTGATGAAGCGTATGTTGAGATCAACGAAAGCAAGTTGTAGTGGCTGTTAATGGTAGTTACAGGCTGCCCCCTCGATATTATAAAAGGAAGCATGGATATTATCCCTAACCCAGTCGGTCAGGTTGCCGGTCTTAACTGTACGCACCTGGCGCAACGCTTGCGGATAGCCTTAAATCAAGGCGGGTTAACGGATGAGCGCGAACAAATAGGCAGGCTTGCAGACGAACTGGGTGTGCAGGTGCTGGATTGTGCCGCTGCATTGCTGTATCTTCTGCAACAGGTTGCCGATAAAACAGCAACAGCTTCTGTTAAGCCAATCCTGCCTGCTGTGGCCCCTGCCATTAAGCCAACCATTAAAATGGTGCGTTACCGTTTGGACATAGGCAGCCGTCATCAGCTTGACGTGGAGACCTTAAAAAAGCTCCTGGTGGAAGAATCCGGGGTCGATAAAAACAATATCAATAACATCAATATACATGGCTTATACACGTTAATTGAATTGCCCGATGCAATGCCGCCGGATATTTTCCAACATTTGAAATGGGTGGAAATTAACGGACGTCAGCTTGATATAAAACGGGTCAAGGGGCGCAACAAAAAACGTGCGAAAGCGCGTGCCCAAAGCGGTAAACCGGCCGCAGCCACCAGTAAGGCAGCGCAAGCCAAGGCCGATCAGGCCGTCAGCAAGGCTATCTGAGCATACGCTGTTACGGGCTACTGCTTACCCTGCCTAGCCATTAGGCCAGCACAGGTCTTCCCCTTCCCTTTTACGATTATCCTTAAGTAACTTATGACATCGATCAATTACGTCAATACCCCAGAACAATTGGACGCGCTTTGCTTGGCGATAGACAAGGCCTCGTGGCTGGCACTGGACACCGAGTTTCTCAGGGAAAAAACCTACTACCCGATGTTTTGCCTGCTGCAAATTGCCACCCCCGATTGGGTGGCCTGTATTGACCCCCTTGCCCTGCCCAAACTGGACAAACTATTTGCAGCCATCTATAACCCTGCCATCATTAAAGTGTTCCATTCATGCCGGCAAGATTTGGAAATATTTTACCAATTGACCGGTAAATTGCCCGAGCCGATTTTTGACACCCAAGTCGCCGCCCCCTTATTGGGTTTTCAGGACAACCCAGGCTACGCCATGCTGGTGTCCAGCTTCTTAAACATCAACCTCAACAAAGCCCACACCCGTGCCGATTGGAGCAAACGCCCGCTGACCGAGGCGCAAATTGAATATGCAGCGGATGACGTCATCTACCTATGCCAAGTTTATCAGATTATTATCCAAAAGCTGGATGAATTGGGGCGGACTGATTGGCTTAAACATGATTTCGCCGAATTGTCCAACCCCATGCTTTATGAAGTTGATCCTGAAAAGGCGTGGTTAAAAATCAAAGGCAAGAACAAATTGACCGGCAAGCAGTTGTCGATTGTCCAAGCGGTGACCCAGTGGCGCGAACACAATGCACAAACCGAAAACCGCCCGAAAAGCTGGTTGCTGCGTGATGAGCTGATTTTTGATTTGGCCAAATTACAACCCGCCTCATTGGCCGAATTGGCCGCTGTACGCGGCATTAATGAACGGGTGGTGCATAAATATGGCAAAGAATTGTGCCAATTGATTAACGAGGCCAAAAACCGTCCGCCTATTCCGGTCAACGAAAAAGGCCGCCCTGCCAAAAAAAGCCAACAGCAAGAAGCCATACTGGACATATTGACGGCCTTGGTACGGGTCAGGGCCGAAGAAAACTTGCTAAACCCCAGCATCCTCGCCACCCGCAAGGACTTGGAAGTGCTGCTGTTCAATGACCATGACGCGGACGATTGCCCATTGCTGCACGGTTGGCGTTTTGCCATGGCCGGTAAGGAGTTGGTGGGCTTATTGCAAGGCGAACTGACCTTGGGCATTGATTCCGACAAACTGGCCATTATCCACAAACAACAGGTTTGAATCATGAGTGCAACTGAAAACAATCAAGATGCCCGCCAACAAATGCGGCAAGCGGCATTGGAATACCACGAATTCCCAGTGCCCGGCAAAATCAGCATTGCACCCACCAAACAACTGGCCAACCAGCGCGATTTGGCATTGGCCTATTCGCCTGGCGTGGCGGCGGCTTGTGAAGAAATTGTCAGCGACCCTGCCCGGGTTTTTAACTACACCGCCCGTGGCAACTTGGTGGCAGTGATCACTAATGGCACGGCGGTTTTGGGTTTGGGCAATATTGGCCCGTTGGCCGCCAAACCGGTGATGGAAGGCAAAGCGGTATTGTTTAAAAAATTTGCCGGGATTGACGTGTTCGACATCGAAGTCAACGAGACCGACCCGGACAAACTGTGTGACATTATCGCCGCGCTTGAACCCACCTTTGGCGGCATCAACTTGGAAGACATCAAAGCCCCGGAATGTTTTTATATTGAACGCAAATTGCGCGAACGTATGGCAATACCGGTATTCCATGACGACCAGCATGGCACCGCCATTATTGTCGGTGCGGCTATCTTAAACGGCCTGCAAGTAGTGGGCAAAGGCATCACCCAATGCAAGCTGGTGGTGTCAGGTGCAGGTGCTGCGGCATTGGCTTGTCTGGATTTGCTGGTTGACTTGGGCTTTCCGTTAGCCAACATCTTTGTCACCGACTTGGCGGGTGTGGTTTATCAAGGCCGCCGCGAATTGATGGATGACGAAAAAGCCCGTTTTGCCCAAGACACAACCGCCAGGACACTGGCGGAGATCATCACCGATGCCGATGTGTTTTTGGGGTTGTCGGCGGGCGGTGTGCTGAAGCCAGAGATGGTCAAGAAAATGGCGGCGAAACCACTGGTGTTGGCCTTGGCGAACCCGACCCCGGAGATTTTGCCGGAACAAGTCAAAGCAGTGCGTCAGGATGCCATTGTCGCCACCGGACGTTCTGATTACCCTAACCAAGTCAACAATGTGTTGTGCTTCCCCTATATTTTTCGGGGGGCGCTCGACTGTGGCGCCACCACCGTCAACCGGGCGATGGAAATTGCCGCCGTCCATGCCTTGGCGGATTTGGCAAAAGCCGAACAATCCGATGTGGTCGCCCGTGCCTACGGCATCAGCAACTTGTCATTCGGCCCTGACTACCTCATTCCATTGCCTTTTGACCCCCGCCTGATGGTGCAGATCGCCCCGGCGGTTGCCCGGGCTGCCGAATTGTCCGGCGTGGCCTCCCGCCCCATCACCGATAGGGCGGCTTATATTGAACGCCTGCAGCAGTTTGCTTACCACAGCAGCACGTTCATGCGGCCTATTTTCCAAAACGCCAAAAAAGCCTTGGCATCCCGTAAACGCATCGTTTTTGCCGAAGGTGAAGACGAGCGGGTGCTGCGTGCCGTGCAAATTATCGTTGATGAAAAACTGGCCGAACCTATTCTGATTGGCCGTCCTGCCGTATTGCAAAGCCGGATTGAAAAATTCGGCTTGCGTATCCAGCCCACTATTGATTTTCAGGTGGTCAATCCCGAATATGACGAACGTTATCGCGATTTTTGGCAAAGCTACTTGGCCATGACTGTCCGCAAAGGCATTACCGAGCAATATGCCAAACTGGAAATGCGTCGCCGCCATACCTTAATTGGTGCCATGTTGGTCCATAAAGGCTTTGCCGATGGCATGATTTGCGGCACTTTTGGCACATTCGCCTTACATTTGCGCTTTATAGACCAGGTTATTGGCAAGCGTCCGGGTGTCGGCGTGTTTGCGGCGATGAATTGCTTGGTGCTGACCGACCGTCAGATTGTGGTGGTCGATACCCACATTAACGAAAACCCCAGTGCCGAACAAATAGCAGAAATCACCTTGTTGGCAGCGGCGGAGTTGCGCTTGTTCGGCTTGGTGCCGCGCGTGGCCTTGTTGTCACATTCCAGTTTTGGCTCCAGCAATAGCGAATCCGCCCAAAAAATGCGCAGCGCCTTAGCCTTAATTAAAGCCAGGGAACCCGGCTTGCAGGTGGATGGCGAAATGCACGGCGACAAAGCCCTGGATTTTGACTTGTTGAAACGGGCAATTCCTGACACCCCGTTGAAAGGCAGCGCCAATTTACTGGTTATGCCTAATATTGATGCCGCCAATATTGCCTATAACCTGCTTAAAGTGGCGGCGGGCAATGGTGTTGCCATAGGCCCGGTGTTATTGGGCTGCGCCAAACCGGTGCATATACTGACCGAATCGGCAACCGTGCGCCGCATTGTCAATATGACCGCATTATGTGTGGTGGATGCAGCGGATAAGCGTTAATGGCCCATTTAGAGTGGCCTTTGCGTTCCCTGAGCGCAGCCGAAGGATGCACGTTCCCTGATCGAAGCCGAAGGGCATACCCGAACCAGCACGTTCCCTGAGCGAAGTCGAAGGGTATACCGAGACCTTACACAACAGACACCATAGCGGCCCAATGATTCACCCCCAGCGGTTGCCGGGACAAGAGCAACATACCAACTTAAACGACCAAGCCTAAAACATGCCCCTACTTGATTGGCTCAACAAACCAGAGGCCGTGCGTACCGTGCAGAAAGTGCCGTACCGCTTGCTGCAAGCCGTGCCGGAACTGGCTGCGGGCGACACCGACAGCCACAACATGCTGATTGAAGGCGACAACATGGAAGCGTTAAAAGCCTTGTTGCCGCTGTATGCGGGCCAGGTCAAATGCGTGTTTATCGACCCGCCCTATAACACCCGTTCCGCCTTTAGCCATTACGATGACAATTTGGAACATTCCTTGTGGTTGAGCCTGATGTACCCGCGTTTGGAATTGCTGCGCGAATTGCTCAGCGAGGAGGGCAGCATTTGGGTGACTATCGACGACAACGAAGCCCATTATTTGAAGGTGATGATGGATGAGGTGTTTGGGCGTGGGAATTTTGTTTCCAACTTAGTTTGGCAAAAGAAAACAGCACCACAAGGCCATGCTCAATGGTTTTCAGATAACCATGACCATATTCTAGTTTTTGCGAAAAATAAAACATTTTGGCATCCTATACCTTTGTTCCGCACTGACGAACAAAATGCCCGTTATAACAGAACTGATGATCCTAGGGGGCTTTATTTACCGGATAACTTCACGATAAGCCTTACTGGTGGCCAACGTGGGGCGCAATATGCAAAAACAGGGGTCAGTGACAATATCTACGAAATAACACTACCTTCTGGTAGAAAAATATTTCCGCCTAAAGGCAGGTGTTGGCTTGTTCGTGAAGAAAGATATTTTGAATTGGTCAAGGATAATTTGGTGGTTTTTGGCAAAGGTGGCGATGGAGTGCCTATGATTAAGCGTTTTTTACAGGATGTTAAACAAGGAACTGTACCTTTATCCGTTATGTTACACGAAGATGTTGGCGGTAATACGGAAGCTAAAAGAGAGGTCAGAGAATTTAATGATAAAGATATTTTCTCAACGCCAAAACCAGAACGTTTATTGCAGCGAGTTTTACATATCGCTACAAATGAAGGGGATATAGTCCTAGACTCCTTTTCTGGCTCAGGCACAACCGCCGCCGTCGCCCATAAAATGAACCGCGGTTACATCGGCATCGAAATGGGTGACCATGCCCATACCCACTGCCAACCGCGCCTGAAAAAAGTGGTGGAGGGCGAGCAGGGCGGCATTTCCAAGGCGGTCAACTGGCAAGGCGGTGGCGGCTTCCATTATTTCCGTTTGGGTGAAACTATTTTTGACAGCTACGGCTCAATTCATCCCGAGGTGCGCTTTGCCGCACTGGCGGCGCATATCTGGTTTTGCGAAACCCGCGTGCCGCTGCCCAAACCCGCCGATGCGCCGCTACTGGGTATCCATAACGGCACAGCTTATTACCTGCTCTATAACGGCATCTTGGGTGACCGTAGGCCACAAAGCGGCAACGTGCTGACCCAAGCCGTGCTGGATGGCTTGCCCGCCCATAACGGCCGTAAAATCATCTACGGCGAAGCCAGCCGCTTTGGTGATGCCCGTCTGCAAGCCGAAAACATCATCTTTAAACAAATCCCTTATGACGTGCGGGCGGTGTAGGGGTGAGCCATGCCCGCGATCGGCACACCGCCGCTGTGGCTTGTTCGCGGGCATGACCCGCCCCTACAGGGTTAGCGTGTTTATTTATAAGATTGTTGCAGTCTTGGGTCAATTAATGGAGTCCCTTCCACTTCGTAGCCCAATTGGCCAAAAATGATAAAATCAAATCTCTTTTGTGTGACTACGCCATCGGTTAAGGCGACAGCCCCCGGGGTTTTTTCTATGGCATGGTCTAAAGCGGTTTTCATGTTGGGCAAACCCACAGGGATGCCTAAGATCAACGGTACAGTGTCCTCGCCTTTAACACGAGTCGGTGATCGAGTGAAATCTGCACCTCGGCTTAAGTCAATATTTTTGGTGGATACCATCGTGAAATCACCAATACGGTAAGCACAGCCGGTGATTAACAATGCAGATAACCCTAGTATCATGATATGTTACATAATTTACCATTGTTATAATTAAAATGAATGGCCTGAAATTAACCTCCTTATTTGACTACAATCCATGGCTTAATCCTAGCATGGTTTTTTTGTCGTTTAATAATTTTTGGCCGTTTTTAACACATATTAGCCAGCCCGTAGGTGTGTACATATAGTAGGTGTGTACATATAAGGGTATAAAAGGCTCAATCCCCAACAAACCATGCTGACTGGCAAGCACACACCATGCAAGAACTATTTTCCCACTGGGACAGAGCCGACTACTTGCATAGCGAACAAGACATGGCGCTCTATTTCGGAAATTTTCAGAGTAGTTGTCGCCTCGACGGTTAAATCTTAAGCGGCTTTTTTGTTCCGAGTTATCTCCTCTGCGTTTGGTTTTTGGTTAGCTTTGGTCTTATCAGGATTAAGGTGGACTGCCTG
>Ga0208621_1000049_pt1 | contig 39288 bp, 21 predicted proteins | sample CryBogCBH26May08_FD_184617 | JGI IMG/M metagenome (GOLD analysis project Ga0208621, IMG submission 184617) | Freshwater microbial communities from Crystal Bog, Wisconsin, USA - CBH26May08 (SPAdes) (version 2) | ecosystem: Environmental > Aquatic > Freshwater > Lake | place: Crystal Bog... | reverse complement strand
AAGCAAATGGGCGTGCAATTTGAGATGCTACTTCCAGCGCCTGGGGAAGACGCTGAAGCGATTGAAATACCACTTCCCAATGAAAAAGCGCGAGCTTATGTTGAGCGGGTTACTTTGGCAAAAAGTGCAGCTGCCCTAGCGCGCTGGCAGAAAAGCAATCTTCCTTGGGCGCCTATTCTCTGTGCCGATACAACCGTAAGTCTTCCCAATCACCCTACTGGGGAAATTTTAGGCAAGCCTAGCGATGCAAAAGATGCGCGAATAATTCTGAGTTTGCTCAGCGGCAAAACGCATGAAGTCCTGACGGCGGTAGCCATCACCCCATCGCCAGACAGTAAGCCGACTTGCCTAGTCCAAATCTCGGAAGTGGAGTTTGCCTCTCTCTCCACAGAACAAATTGAAAACTATATCGCCAGTGGAGAGCCCTTTGGCAAGGCCGGAGCCTATGGTATTCAGGGGCTTGGTGGCGCACTCATTCCATCGATCAAGGGAAGTTATAGCGGTATTATGGGTCTTCCGATTTTTGAAACCACGCAACTACTCGCTCGCGCCCAAATAAGCCACCTATGAACGAAGAGATACTCATCAATATTACCCCCCAAGAAACCAGGGTGGCATTAATTCAACAAGGCGCAGTGCAAGAGCTGCAGATCGAGCGTACGCGCCAACGTGGAATTGTGGGCAATATCTATTTAGCAAAAGTCGTGCGAGTTCTACCTGGCATGCAATCCGCTTTTATTGAAATTGGTCTTGAGCGTACTGCCTTTATGCACGTAGCCGATATCACCCAAAATAATCCACAAGTGCAAATTGAAAAACTGCTGTTTGAAGGTCAGACCGTATTAGTGCAAGTACTCAAAGATCCCCTTGGGACCAAAGGTGCGCGCCTCACAACTCAACTCAGTATTGCCGGACGAAATCTGGTGTATTTGCCGCCGGTAAGTAGTGATATCACCAACGAGAAATATATCGGCGTCTCTCAACGCATTGATCAACCTGAAGAGCGTGAGGCCATCAAAGCGCGACTTGCAGGGTTGATGCCCGAAGATGAAAAAGGGGGAATCATTGTGCGAACTAGCGCACAAGATGCCACCGATACTGAGTTGCAGCACGATATGCGCTACTTGCGCACCACTTGGGAAAACATCCGCGAAGCGGTTAACCATAAAGCTGCGCCATCACTACTCTACCAAGATCTCAGTCTTGCAGAGCGCGTACTACGAGACGTTGCTGGAGAAGAAACCAGCCAAATACGGGTGGACTCCTCTGAAAATTTCGACAAGCTCAATGCGTTTGCAGCTCAGTACATGCCCAATCTATTGGGTAAGTTGACCTTGCATCGTGGTGAACGCGCCCTCTTTGACTTATTTGATGTCGATGCTGAAATTAACAAAGCCTTAGGACGCCGCGTTGATCTGAAGTCGGGTGGATACCTGATGATCGATCAAACTGAATCCATGACAACAATCGATGTGAATACTGGTAGTTATGTTGGGGCACGAAATTTAGATGACACTGTTTTTAAAACCAATTTAGAGGCTGCTCAATCAATCGCACGTCAATTACGCTTACGAAATTTGGGCGGCATCATCATCATTGACTTCATTGATATGGTTAGCAAGGATCATCAAGAATCCGTCTTGCATGAGCTCAAACGCAACTTAGAGCGCGATCATGCGCGCACCTCTGTCAGTGAATTTTCAGCGCTAGGCCTAGTGGAGATGACGCGTAAGCGCACTAGAGAGTCTCTTGCCCATATTACCTGCGAGCCCTGCTCCGTATGCCAAGGTAAAGGGGAAATCAAAACAGCGCAAACGATTTGCTATGAGATCTTAAGAGAAATCGTGCGTGAACACCGCCAATTTAATCCAAAAGAATTCCGCATTGTGGCTGCACCTGATGTGATTGATTTATTTCTTGAAGAAGAAAATCAATTCTTGGCGCAGCTGGGAGATTTTATCAACAAGCCAATCAAACTCCAGGCGGAAGGTAGTTTTCGTCAAGAACAATACGATATTGTTCTGAGTTAATTCAGCCAAGTTTTAAGCATTCGAAAACTGTATGCGATGCAGGTTTGCATACAAACCATCTTGCTTTATCAAGTCTTCATGCGAGCCGTTTTCAACCACTTTGCCATGCTCTAAAACAACAATGCGATCGGCGTGCTCAATAGTTGAAAGGCGATGGGCAATGACCAAGGTTGTCCTACCAGCCATCAACCTCTCCAAAGCATCCTGAACCTGGCGCTCTGACTCTGAGTCGAGAGCGGAGGTGGCTTCATCCAAAATCAAGATAGGCGCATTCTTATAAATAGCGCGCGCGATTGCCAAACGCTGACGCTGACCGCCAGATAAGCGATTGCCGTTATCCCCCACTATGCTATCAATGCCATCAGGCAATTCTTTAATCATGGCGCTTAAATTGGCGGCCTCCAAAGCTTCAATTACACGACCGCGATCAATGCCTTCTTCAACAACCGCACCATAAGCGACGTTAGCAGCAATCGTGTCATTGAACAAAATGACATCTTGGCTTACAAAGGCAATTTGCTTTCGCAAATCAGATAAGACAATTTCTTCAAGTGGCGTATCGTCTAAGAAAATATGTCCAGAAGTCGGCTTAAAGAAACGCGGCAAAAGGTTTACTAAGGTGGACTTACCGCCACCGGATGGTCCTACAAAGGCCACGATCTCGCCTGGCCTAATAGATAAATTAACGTCAGTAAGCGCGTCTTTACGGCCGACCTCTTGCTGATAAGAGAAACCAGCATTTTCAAAGCGAATACCGCCCTTAGCCTTAGTCAGGGGCTTCATATTTGGTGTGCGAGACTCTTCCTCTTCAAAAGGCTCGTCCATTAATGTGAAGATCATTTCTGCCGCGGTCAAACCACGCTGCAAAGGTTGATTAATATCCGCCAAGTGCTTCAGAGGGGAAATCACCAACATCATGGCTGTAACGAAAGAGGCAAAGCCACCGACGGTAGTTCCCTCAGTAGCGGACTGCATCAAGGCAATCACCAATACGACTGATAGCGCCATAGAGGCAATTAACTGAGTAATCGGTTGGTTTAAGCCACCCGCTACGGCAGACTTCAAGGCAAATTGACGTAAGCGCTCCGCCTTTTCCATAAAGCGGCGCATCTCGTACTGCTCAGCTCCATGCACCTTAACAATCTTGTAGCCTGCTGCCGCCTCTTCAACGATATACGCCAACTCACTCGTCAAACCCTGTTGCTCTCGATTTAATGCTCTCAAACGCTTATTGATCTTGCTCATGATGAGAGCAATCACTGGGAAAATAATTAATACGACCAAGGTGAGACGCCAATTGAGGTAAATGAGATAACCCATCAAACCAACAACAGTCAATGAATCGCGTACCAGGCTAATCAACATGCCGCCCATGATTGAGAGAACATTATTCACTTCGAATACAACGGCATTGATTAAATTAGAAGCGGAGTTTTTTTGAAAAAAGACTGTGCGAGCATGCAAGAGGGTTTGAAACATCTGCTCACGCAGCTTTAAGAGCACTGCGTTAATGACACGAGTCAGTAAATAATTGGATAAAAATTGGGCTAGGCTGCGAACCATCGCTAAACCCACTAGGAAAAGCGGCACCTGCCAAAGCTTGTTATCGAGCTGCCCCGTAAAGCCACGATCCAGCAAAGGCTTCATTAAGGCTGGAATAGAGGTCTCGGCGCCTGCCACCAAGGCCATCGCCAATAAAGAGCCAATAATCAAGCGAATATGGGGCTTGAGGTACTGAATTAAGCGGTTTAGGGCGGTACGGTCTTGAGCATTCATATAATGAATTATGCCCACCTTATCAGTCATACTCATCACCCGCAATGAAGAGGCCAATTTGGCCGACTGTTTAGCCTCCCTGGAAGGGATTGCTCAGCAAATTGTGGTGGTGGATACTAATAGCTCAGACCGGACCCTGGACATCGCTAAATCCTATGGGGCGGTGATTGCTCAGCCGCAAGATTGGCCTGGATTTGGCCCCCAAAAGAACCGGGCCCTGGATCTTGCTACCGGTGAATGGGTTTTATCCCTAGATGCCGATGAAAGACTCACCCCAGCCCTCAAATCCGAAATTGTCACAGCGATTCATCATTCGGCCCATGTGGACTGTTTTGCCATTCCGCGCCTATCTTGGTATTGCGGGCGTTTTATTAGGCACTCCGGGTGGAATCCTGACTATGTTGACCGCCTCTTTAAACGCGGCAGCGCCCGGTTTTCCGATGATTTAGTCCATGAGCGTCTTATTCCCTCTGGACAAGTCGCAAAGCTCGAGAACCCCATGTTGCATTACAGCTTCATGGATTACTCTCAGGTACTCCAAAAAATTGACCGTTACTCCACGGCATCCGCCGAACAAGCTTTTGCCCAAGGTAAAACCAGCACCCCTCTAAAAGCAGTCCTCCATGGTGCTTGGTCTTTCTTTCGTACCTACTTCTTGCGGGCTGGCTTTTTAGATGGTCCACAAGGTTTTACCTTAGCCATGTCAAATGCCCAAGGTACCTATTATCGTTATATCAAGCTGTGGCACTTGATTCGGGAAGCCAGCAAATGATGTCGATTTTGTTGGCCACTTACAACTGGCCAAAAGCGTTAAAGCTTTGCCTAGAATCCCTTGGCACTCAAAATGATCTTGATTTTGAAATCATCATTGCTGATGACGGGTCGAACAATGAAACTAAGGAAGTGATCGATGGCATCAAGGAAAATTTTCCAGTAGCCATCACACATCTCTGGCAGGAAGATCAAGGCTTTCGAAAAACCCGCATTCTCAATCAAGCTATTGCAGCAGCGCGTGGTGATTATTTGGTTTTCTTAGATGGGGACTGTATTGTCCAGCCGGATTTCATTACTCGTCATCGCGAATTAGCCCAAGTAGGTCATTTAGTAACAGGGAGTCGCGTATTACTCAATCAAGCACTCACTACCTCGCTATTAGCGTGGCCACATTGGAGCTTTGCACGCTTTGCCTCCAAATTATTCAGCTATCGTCTGAGTGGTGGAATCAATAAATACTGGCCACTCAAAATCAAACTGGGTAATGGCTCGTGGCGAGACTACGATCAATTTGTTTGGCGCCGTATCAAGGGTTGTAATATGGCTTGCTGGAAAACAGATGCGCTAGCGATTCAGGGTTTTGATGAAACCATGACTGGCTGGGGTCATGAAGACGCCGACTTTGTGTTTCGTTTACAGCACAATAAAATTATCCGTAAATCGGGGGCATGGGCAACAGAGGTTTTTCATCTCTTTCATCGCATTCATGATCAAAGCAATGCAGCAGAGAACGCTCGTCGTGTGCGCGAGAAAATTTTAGCTAAAGCACTCTAAACGCATGACTCACTTCTCATCGCTCAAGCCAAAAAAAGTATTGTTTATTGCCACTCGGCAAATTGGTGATGTATTAGTAACCACACCCCTCATCCAGCAGGCTCGAGAGCTCTGGCCTGAGGCTGAGTTTCATTTTCTAGGCTATCGCGGCAAACTCGATATGCTCAAAGGCAATCCTAATATTGCTGAGCTGATTGAAACCTCGGACCGACCTGGTTTTGGGGAGTATCTTTCGCTCTTTAATCGCCTCTTTCAGCGTTATGACTTGGCCATCGTCACACAACCCAGCGACCGAGCGTATTTCTATGGTTTAGTAGCAGCCTTCAGAAGGGTTGGCGTATTGGGCGGACATCCCCAAGGCCTTACGGAACAAGATAAAGCCAAGAAAAGTAAAAACGATAAACAAAATGCTTGGAAGAAAGCCATCTGCTTACATACAGTCGACGTAGATTATTTTGGACAGCATGTCATTACTGAAAAGCTGCGATTGCTAGAAGTGTTTTACAAAAATGTTCAAGACTTATTTAGCAAACCAATTTCTGTAGTGCCCCCTGCAGGCGAAGCCCTCACTCCAGTGATCGCCAGTCAACTACGCTCACCCTATGTCGTTGTACACCCAGGCCCGCTAACTGCATACAAACGTTGGCCACTGGCTTATTGGCAAACTCTGGTCACCTGGTTAACGCAGCAAGGCTGGCAAGTGGTACTGAGCGCCTCACCAGCCAAACAAGACTTACAGCTCAATCAGGATATCGTTTCTTTGCTTGATGAAGCTACGCGAGAAAATGTAGTGGATGTCGCCGGTAAGCTATCCATCCCTCAGGCACGCAGCTTAATCCAAGGGGCGCATTTATACATTGGTGTCGATACCTCTATTACCCATTTGGCGGCCGCTTGCAATATCCCAACCGTCGCCCTATTTGGCCCAACACCCCCAAGTAACTTTGGGCCCTGGCCTAATGGCTTTATCGGGAAGCAACCCTACCAATTGCGTGCGCGTACCCAAACTGTCGGCAATGTCACTATCTTGCAAGGCCCGGGTGAGTGTGTGCCATGCCGTAAGGCAGGCTGCGAAGATCGCCCTGATAGCAGGAGTGAATGCTTAGATTTACTGGAGCCCAATCAAGTGATTGAGGCCATTGAGAAAATTACTCAGAAATAAACTGCAGAAATCTCTAAAAATTAGAGATATTGAACCTGTACCGGGTTAGTTTGTTTAGAAGCCAGAATTTGATGAAGACTATGCAAGCAGGCGTCATCGGGGTAAATTCTTAGCTCTTCAGGAAACTGCATCAAGCAGGCACCACCACTAGTAGTCACCGCAGCAGTCAACATCAAGCCCTTAACGGCATCATTGCCACCAGAAGCTGCTGGCGCCGGTGCGCCAAACTTAGTATCCCGCACTCGGTTAGCCATCAAATAAGGGCTGATTTGAGTACGCAACATTTTCAAATCCGTTGCCGAATCAATAAATACATGAATATTGCGAGCAAAACGCATCCGGGCACCGGTGATATCCATCACGCCTTCCGATACGACGCGCATGCCACCAGAGAATTTATCTGGCGTCACGTTGACTTTAGCCACCAACAGCTCATCCTCTTTCAGCCAAGAGCGATTCGGCTCATACACCTCGCTATAGAGGGTGACTTCGATTGCCGCGGAGCCATCATCAATCGTCGCAATCATCATGCGACCACGTTGACCTGTCAGCATGCGAGCTGAAGTGATGATGCCGGCAATCAGCTGATCTTTGCCTTCGGTAACCTTAGCAAGCGGTTGACGAATAAAGTGAGAAACCTCCTCACGGTAGGCATCAAACATATGTCCAGTTAAACAAAGTCCTAAGGATGTTTTTTCTTCTTGAAGGCGTTTCTTCTCAGACCACACCGGCTCACGAACCAATTCAGGCAAATGACGATCCTCTTCACCAGCTGCTTCAAATAAACTCACCTGATGGACAGAGGCTTCAGCCTGCTCAGCCGCTTCAATGGCGCGTGCCAGCGAGGCTAACAGCGTAGAGCGAATGTCGTACAGATTGCCGCCAGCAGTCAGCTCATCACGATACAAGCTATCAAATGCTCCGGCGCGCATCAGCGCTTCAATTGCACGACGATTGACTTGACGACGATCGACCCGAGCGCAAAAGTCAAACAAGTCTTTAAATGGCCCACCACTCTCACGCACCTTCACAATCGATTCAATCGCTGCTTGACCGGTACCCCTTACTGCGCCCAAACCATAACGAATATGACTTAGCGGCGAATCTGGTGATGCATCGGGCGCACGTAATGGCGTGAACTCATAAACACCAGTGTTGATATCTGGTGAGAACACACGAATTTGGTTATTGAGGCAATCGTCATACAGAATCTTCACCTTATCGGTGTCATCCATCGCGAGTGATAAGTTGGCCGCCATAAACTCAGCGGGGTAATATGCTTTCAACCAAGCAGTTTGATAGGCCAAGAGTGCGTAAGCAGCCGCATGGGACTTATTAAAGCCATAGCCCGCAAAGCGCTCCATTAAGTCATAAATCTCGTTGGCTTTGCCCTCGGTAATACCACCAGCCTTTGCGCCATCACTGAAGATCTTGCGATGCTGCGCCATCTCTTCTGGTTTTTTCTTACCCATCGCGCGACGCAACATGTCAGCGCCACCGAGTGAGTAGCCCCCAATCATCTGCGCCATCTGCATTACCTGCTCCTGATACACCATGATGCCGTAGGTTTCACGCAGAACGGATTCGATGCGAGGATCTGGATACTCTACTTTTTGACGACCGTGTTTACGTTCAATAAAGTCCGGAATCAAATCCATTGGACCTGGGCGATACAAAGCCACCAAAGCAATAATGTCTTCGAAGCGGTCAGGCTTAGCTTCACGTAGCATGCCTTGCATGCCGCGACTTTCCAACTGGAAAACAGCAACAGTATTCGCCTTCTTGAGAACCTCAAACGCCCCCGCATCATCAAGCGGGATCTCGCCAATATTCCAATCTTGACGATCAGCATGCAGGGTTTTAATCCAACGTTCAGCTGCAGCCAAAATAGTGAGCGTAGTTAAACCCAAGAAGTCGAACTTCACCAAACCAATCGCTTCAACGTCATCTTTATCAAACTGGCTAATGACGGAGTTGCTATCTTGATCCTTGGAATCTTTTGCTTCTTGGGTATAGAGCGGGCAAAAATCCGTTAAGCGGCCAGGGGCAATCAAAACGCCACCCGCATGCATACCCACGTTGCGGGTCATGCCCTCTAACTGCTGAGCCAAAGATAGTAGCTGGCGCACTTCATCTTCATTCTTCTCGCGCTCAGCTAATTGCTTTTCTTCTTTCTTAGCAATATCAATGGTCATGTATTGACCAGGCTTATTGGGAATGAGTTTTGCAATGCCGTCGACGAAGTTGTAACCTTGCTCAAGCACACGACCTACGTCACGAATCGCTGCTCTTGCCGCCATCGTGCCAAATGTCGCAATTTGACTAACAGCGTCTTTGCCGTACTTATCTTTGACGTATTGAATGACGCGATCGCGCCCATGCTGGCAAAAGTCAATATCGAAGTCGGGCATCGATACCCGCTCAGGATTTAAGAAGCGCTCAAAGAGCAAGTTATAACGCAGGGGATCAAGGTCGGTAATACCTAATGAGTAAGCCACTAAAGAGCCGGCACCAGATCCACGGCCAGGGCCTACTGGGACACCATTGTTTTTTGCCCAGTTAATAAAATCTGCCACGATCAAAAAGTAACCTGGGAAACCCATTTGAGAAATCGTCTTCACCTCAAACACTAGGCGATCGTGATAGCGAGATTTTTCTTTGGCACGCTCCTCTGGATCCGGAAAATTGCGCTCCATATGACGATCCAAACCAATCTCCGACAGCGCTAAGAGATATTCATCTAGAGTGATGCCTGGTGGGGTCGGAAAATCTGGTAAGCGGGGTTGACCTAATACCAATGACAGGTTGCAACGTTTAGCGATTTCTACAGAATTCGCAATCGCAATAGGAAGATCGGCAAAACGTTTCTCCATCTCTTCTTGCGATAAGAAATATTGCTCATCATTAAATTTCTTTTGACGGCGTGGATTACCCAAGAGCTCGCCCTCTGCAATGCAAACACGCGCTTCATGGGCCGTGAAATCACTTCTTTGCATAAACTGCACAGGATGCGTAGCGACTACTGGCAAATCCATCTCGCTCGCCATATGACAAGCCCGTTGAAGATGTTGTTCATCTTGTGGATGTCCGCCACGCTGCACTTCAATAAAAAAGGCGTCTGGGAAAATCTTGGCCCAGCGACCTGCCGCAGCCTTAGCCTGGTCTTCTTGCCCCGCTAGAAGTGCGACACCAACATCACCCCAGCGACCACCGGATAAAGCGATCAAGCCGTGCGCTAAGGTTTTTTTAGTCTTCTTATCTTCCTCTTTAGCTGCTGGCTCAGTAAACCAGGCGGGGTCGACCTCAGCACGACCGCGCGATTGGTTTTCCAAAGAGGCGCGGCTCAGTAACTGGCATAGATTAAGGTAACCAGAATGGTTTTGAACTAAAAGTAGTAAGCGATAAGGCTGATCAGGATCTTGATGGTTGCTAATCCAAACATCAGCTCCAGCAATCGGTTTAATGCCTTTGTCACGCGCGGCTGTATAAAACCGTATTAAGCCAAATAAGTTACTCAGATCGGTTAAGGCTAAAGCCCCCATTCCATCTTTTTCAGCCTGCGCTACCGCATCGTCAATGCGCACAATCCCATCCGTAATCGAAAACTCGGAATGAAGGCGAAGATGAACAAAACGGGGTGAAGCCATGAGATCATTTTAGCTGTGAACGATCCAAAAAATCCCCCACCCCCAGCCGGCGCCTATCGCGGGCGATTTGCCCCCTCGCCTACCGGTCCGCTTCATGCTGGATCACTAGTTGCCGCCCTCGGAAGCTGGCTGGATGCCAAGAAAAATGGAGGTAAGTGGCTACTCAGGATTGAGGACGTAGACGGTCCAAGATCTATCCCTGGGGCTGACCTGGAAATCATGCGCCAATTGCTGGCCTGTGGCCTGCAGTGGGACGAGGAAGTGACTTGGCAATCCGAATGCCAAGAAGACTATCAAAGGGCTCTAGAGGCCTTAAACCAGCATAAATGCCTGTATCCCTGCACCTGTTCCCGCCAAACGATTGCTAACGCCCTGGCTACCCAAGGGATTGATATTCCCCGCAATCAAGAAATGGTCTACCCAGAGACCTGCCGCCCGATCGAACTTGGAATAAACAATCTGTCCACCAGTAAGGCGGCCTGGAGGTTAGCCCTTCCCAGCAATCTGGTCATTGAATTTGAGGATCGGTGGCTTGGGACTCAAAAACAACAACTAAATCAGGCTGTGGGCGATTTTGTCCTGCGTCGCAGTGATGGTTTGTTCGCCTATCAACTAGCAGTTGTTGTTGATGATGCGACACAAGGTATTACCCATATCGTGCGTGGCGAAGATTTGCTGAGTAATACCGCCAGACAAATCTATTTACAAACTGTACTGGCTTACGATCGGCCGCAATATCTACATCTACCCCTCGTACTGGATGAGCATGGTGAGAAACTCAGCAAGCAAACGCTAGCAACTCAAATTCATACACAGGATACAAAAAGCGTGCTGCAAGAGTTGCAGAAAGCAGCAGCGCATTTAGGCTTGAGGAATTTACCGAATGGGGAAAGTGTTTCGATTGCAGAGTGGCTCTTAGCAGCCACTCATGCATGGGGCAATCAAAGTAATCAAAAAATATAAAACAATCCTACAAAGCTAAGCAGATTATTTTTTCTTAAAGCCGCCTAGTAAAGCACCAACAGCCGGCTTGGCAGGAGTGATCCCAACCTTCTTTGCCTCTGGCACTGCAGATCCATCAGGATTAGTCGCTTTAGGAGTCGCGGCAGACTCATAAGGCATATAGAAAAATGGGTCTGACATTTTGGCTGGTGCAGCTTGCGCCGATGAACTTCTGCTTGGCGATGCCGCCCTACTTGGGGAAGCAGCTCTGCTTGGCGCTGAACTTCCTTCGGGGAGCGGCAGCACATCCAATTTGCGCTTCATTAACTTTTCGATATCGTCGAGTAAACGCTTTTCACTGCCGTCCACTAACGCAATCGCATCGCCTGTACTACCAGCGCGACCAGTACGGCCAATGCGGTGAATAAAATCTTCCGCACTAAATGGTAATTCGTGATTAATCACGCAAGGCATGTCTGGAATATCTAAACCGCGAGCAGCTACATCAGTGGCAACTAAAGCTTCAATCGCGCCCGACTTAAAAGCATCCAACGTTAAGGTGCGTTCACCCTGACTCTTATCTCCATGAATAGCTCCCGCTTTAATACCATCACGCTCAAGAGCACGTGACAATCTTGCGCACCCTAAACGGCTATTGGTAAAGATGATGCATTGACGCGATAAACCTTGGCGAGTACGTGACTCCAAAATTCTGACAATGGCACGCTGCTTATCAGCAGAAGGCACCATATGCACCACCTGCTTCACGGTATCGGCTGCTGCGTTCTGACGCGCCACCTCAATCGTCACTGGGGTACGCAAATAACTTTGCGCTAACTTCTTAATCTCTGGCGAGAAAGTGGCTGAGAACAAGAGGGTTTGGCGTTGCGCCGGAATTAAATCAATGATGCGCTGCAAGTCTGGCAAGAAGCCCATATCCAGCATGCGATCGGCTTCATCAAGAACCAGAATTTCTACTTGCGATAAATTTGCGACTTTAGAGCCAAGATGATCGAGCAAGCGTCCAGGGGTAGCAATCAAAATCTCAACACCATTGCGCAAGATCGCAACTTGCTCTTTCATATCCACGCCACCATAAACCACGGCAGCACGTAAATCCGTATGCTTTGAATAGCTCGCAGCATTCTCTGATACCTGCACTGCCAACTCACGAGTTGGGGTTAAGACTAAAGCGCGAATCGGGTGACGTGCAGGTGATGAGCTTTTACTCGCATGACGCAAGATTTTTTGAATAATCGGCAATACGAAAGCGGCCGTTTTACCGGTTCCCGTTTGCGCTGCGCCCATCAAATCTCTACCCTCTAAGACATGCGGGATAGCTTTCGCTTGAATAGGTGTTGGGGTGATATAACCCTGATCCGATACCGCTTTTTGAATCAGCGGATCTAGACCAAAGTCAGCAAAAGTAATTGTTGCTTCAGGGGCGCTGTCTTCAGCAACCCCTGTGGAGGTATTTATTTCAGTAACAGTATTAGTCAAGGTAACTTACAAGATGGCCGCAATGCCGGCCTTAGCAGTGGCAGCATCCTCGGTCGATTTAACGCCGGAAACGCCGACTGCGCCGATGGTAAAACCATTTACCTCGATATTGACCCCACCTTCCAACATCCCCGAAATGTGCGGAGCTGATAGGAAAGAAATACGGCCGTTATTAATAATCTCTTCATAAACACGGCTCTCGCGTTTACCCATCGCAGCAGTGCGTGCTTTTTCCTGAGCAATATAGGCAGATACAGGAGCGCAACCATCACGACGAATTAATCCCAATACATGTCCACCATCATCGCAAACAGCAATGGTCACAGCCCAATTATTTTCGGCAGCATGTTTATCAGCAGCGTCCAAAATCTTTTGAACATCAGCTTGAGTTAAGTAAGGTTTTGTAGCCAACATGGTTCGTCTTTCTATCTCGAATAGGGTTTATATGATAAAAATGCTTTATATAAGTACTTGAATTATAAGGGTTGCAAGCCTAGAACCCCTTATTTCAGGAACTCTTGGGCTGCCACTACCCCGCTTGCCTTGGGTTTAAAGCCCATTGAGCCCAGACTCATCTCTACCCCGCTCAAAGCAGCCATTAAGCTCAGCTCATTACAGTCGCCCAAATGACCAATACGGAAGGCTTTGCCTTTAATTTTGCCAAGACCAGTACCTAGAGAAAGATTGAACTTCTCTAGAGCATGTTTACGCAATACATCAGCATCCATACCTTCAGGCGTTGCAATACAAGTGAGCACAGGAGAGTAGCAATCGGTGTCTTGACACTGAATCTCCAAGCCCCATGCATTAACTGCTTCACGACACGCTGCAGCCAAACGTTGGTGACGAGCAAAAATCGTATCCAAACCTTCGGCCATCATCATGTCCATCGCTTCATGCAAGCCATACATCAAATTGGTGCTGGGTGTTGTTGGCCAAAAACCCGTTTTATTGGACTCCAAAATTTCATCCCAAGCCCAGTAGGACTTTGGTATTTTATTGGTTTTGCTGACTTCAATCGCGCGAGAAGATAGCGCATTAAAACCAATCCCAGGAGGTAGCATCAGGCCTTTTTGTGATCCAGAAATCGTCACATCAGCACCCCACTGATCGTGCTCATAGTCCGCAGAACCCAAGCCAGACACGCTATCTACCAATAACAAGGCAGGATGCTTTACAGCATCAATGGCTTTACGTACTGCTGCAATATTTGAAGTCACACCGGTTGACGTTTCGTTATGCACGACACATACGGCTTTGATTTCATGTTGGGTATCTTTGCGAAGACGCTCTTCAATCAAAGATGCATCCACACCCCAACGCCAAGAATCTTGTCCGGCCTTACCCACTACTTCAACATCAATGCCAAGACGCTTTGCAAGCGCACGCCATAAATTAGCGAACTGTCCGGTTTCATAAAACAAGACCTTGTCCCCAGGATTGAGCACGTTTACTAAAGCACCCTCCCAAGCACCTGTTCCGGATGCAGAATAAATAATCACCGGCTGCTCAGTTTTAAAAATCTTTTTAATCCCATCTAATACCTTCAAGCCGAACTGACCAAACTCAGGGCCACGATGATCGATGGTTTGATAGCTGATGGCGCGCAATACACGCGGCGGCACTGGACTTGGCCCAGGAATATGTAAGAAATGGCGTCCAGAAGGATGGTTATCCAGTTTTAGCATGGCTTGTCTCACTTGCTTTGATGGTTAAGAGTGGGTCTAGTGTAAGGGAATTTTAAGGAATTATCAGTTTTGTATGCAAAATATATTTCTAAAACATCAAAATAAAGGCTTATTTAGTGATTATTTATGCTTTATCATCAGATATCGTTATTTTGTATACAAATTTAGAAGGGCATCAGATAAGTCATGGATCTCATTGCGCAGCCCAATTCTCAGAATTTGCATGAAGGCACCTTCCAAAAGCTCAGGTCACTATTGGTAGAGGGTGTGATCGCCCCCGGCAGCAAACTCAATGAGCGCGAACTCGCTGAAAGCCTAAACGTTTCTCGTACCCCAATTAGAGAGGCCATTAAACGCCTCGCTGCTGATGGTTTGGTGGAGTTAATCGCCAATCGTGGGGCGATTGCCGTGCAACTGAGTCATGCTGATGTAGTGCATACCTTTGATGTGATTGCACAACTAGAAGGCTATTCAGGTGAGTTGGCTGCAAAAAATATTAGCACCGCCACCCTATCCGAACTGGAAGCCCTTCAATACGAGATGATGGCCTCTTATGCGCGTCGTGATTTATCCAACTATTACAAGTTGAACTTGAGAATCCATCACCTCATTAATCAAGCGGCAAACAACCCTGTGCTCACACAACTTTTTTCTCAAGTCAATGCACGAATTGAAGCTTTACGTTTTCGCTCCAACCAGAATGGCGTGAAGTGGGAGAAGGCAGTGGAAGAGCATCAAGAAATGATTGATGCGCTAAAGACCCATGACAGCGAGCGTATGCGTAAAGTGATGATCCAACATGTCATGAATAAACGTGATGTGGTGATTGAGCTACTCAAATCGGAAGCTGCAAATACTACAAGCGAAATGAACTAAGTATGAACAAGCCCCTTGAGCTCAAAGAACTCATCATTCATAAAGAGCAATTAGCAAAACGACTTCGCCAAGAAACTTCGGGCGAAGTCATGACCGATATCGCTAGCCGTGGACGCTATGCAACAGATGCTTCGATCTATCAAGCCATGCCAGTTGCAGTCTTTGTGCCAAAAACTGCTGAAGATATTGCAAACGCCATCCAAATCGCCGCAGAGTTGAAGGTGCCCGTATTGGCTCGTGGTGGTGGCACTAGTCAGTGTGGCCAAACTACTGGCGCTGCACTCGTCATTGATAACAGTAAGTATTTCAGAAGCACTGTAGATCTCAATCTAGATAAAGGCACTGTCGACGTAGAGCCTGGCATGGTTCTCGATCATCTCAATGCCTCACTCAAACAGCATGGACTCTGGTTTCCGGTAGATGTATCGACTGCAGGTCAAGCAACGATTGGCGGCATGGCCGGCAATAACTCTTGTGGCAGTCGCTCCATTGCTTACGGCAATATGGTGCACAACGTCTTGGGAATTGATGCCTGGCTTGCCAATGGCCAGATTGCTCAGTTTGGTAACTACGCCAATAGCTCAGGTGCAGCAAAGCAATTAGGTGACTTTGTTAAAGGTCTTGCCGACAAACTCCATCCAGAGATCGAGGCGCATTTTCCGAAAGTACTGAGGCGCGTTGCTGGCTACAACTTGGATGTATTCCATCCTCAAAGTGAATTGCCTTACACACAAGATGGCAGCGTTAATTTATCGCACCTCTTGGTTGGTAGTGAAGGTACGCTAGCCTACTTTAAGTCCTTAAAACTCAAGTTGGCGCCACTGCCTCAGCACAAAGTACTCGGTGTCGTGAACTTCGCTAGCTTCTTCAAAGCGATGGATAGTGCTCAGCATATTGTGAAGTTAGGGCCTACTGCAGTTGAGTTAGTAGATCGCACCATGATTGATCTAGCGCGCAGTAATCCCAGCTTTAAGAAAACGATTGAGACCGCCTTAATCGATCCGCATAGTCAAACGCCTGAAGCGATTTTGTTAGTGGAGTTTTCTGGTGAGTCACACGCACCCCTACTTGAGAAACTCAAATCCTTACAGGATCTGATGGGTGATCTTGGTTTACCTGGCTCTGTAGTTCCGATGTCAGATGCAAACTCCCAGAAGAATTTATGGGAAGTACGCAAAGCTGGTCTGAACATCATGATGAGCCTCAAAGGCGATGGCAAACCAGTCAGCTTTATTGAAGACTGTGCCGTCCCCCTGGAAAGCCTTGCTGAATATACCCAAGCACTGACCGATGTCTTTGCTAAATATGGCTCACGCGGCACTTGGTATGCCCATGCATCTGTTGGCACTTTGCACGTGCGCCCTATTTTGGATATGCGTCGCGATGGCGCAGCAAAAATGCGTGCTGTTGCTGAGGAAGCTTCAGAGTTGGTCCGTAAATACAAAGGTGCTTACAGCGGTGAACATGGTGATGGTCTGTGTCGTGGCGAGTGGATCTCTTGGCAATTTGGGCCGAAGATCACCGAGGCACTGACAGAGATTAAACATGCTTTTGATCCCAAGGGTTTATTTAATCCCGGCAAGATTATTGATCCACCCAAAATGGATGACTCCAGCTATTTCCGCTACCCACCAAGCTACAAAGTCATCCCGCTACAGCCCGCTTTGGATTGGTCAGCATGGAATGTTCAAAATAACCCCGCTACCGAAGAAACCAGTGCGCCTGGCACGGGTGGTGATCCAGCTATGGGTCTGGCTAAAGCCGTGGAGATGTGTAATAACAATGGTCACTGCCGTAAATTTGATGCAGAGGTCATGTGCCCCAGCTACCGCGTAACGCGTGACGAGAAGCATCTCACCCGTGGTCGCGCCAATACCTTGCGCCTTGCCCTATCCAATCAGCTCGACGTTAAAGATGAATCACCTTTAGGCAGTGATGCCGTTAAAGAAGTGATGGAACTGTGTGTGAGCTGTAAAGCCTGTCGACGTGAGTGCCCTACCGGTGTTGATATGGCAAAGATGAAAATTGAATTTCTCGCGGCGTACAAGAAACGGGTTGGTCATTCATTACGTGACATGGCGGTTGCCTATCTACCCCAGTACGCATCGATCATTAGCAATACCCCGGGGCTAGCTGCTTTACTGAATCTGCGCAACCACATTGCACCTATTGCCAAACTTCAAGAATGGCTGATGGGTATTTCTGCGCAAAGAAGTTTGCCTACTTGGAGAAGTCGCACTTTCTGGAGCAATAAAAAACAGGTCGCTGCACATCACTTCACGCCAGATCAATTAAATACCCCCAATCAACAAGGCAATAAAGGCGTTGTATTACTTGCCGATACCTTTAATGCTTATTTTGAAAATGAGAACCTCCAGGCAGCACTCAAGGTCCTCAAAGAAGCTGGTTACCGTGTACATATTCCGCAGAAAAATAAGGCTGAGAATAAAACCAAGCCCACCAATACTTGTTCTAAAGAGTTTTGCTGTGGCAGAACCTATCTTGCAGCAGGCATGGTTGATCAAGCCAAAGAAACTCTAGGTGAGCTAGTGGATCACTTGGCACCTTATGCAGAAAAAGGCATTCCGATTATTGGTTTAGAGCCTTCTTGTTTATTTACCCTTAAAGATGAAGCGCTGGTGATGGGCTTTGGTGAGCGTGCAATCACCGTTAGCAAACACGCACAGCTCTTAGAAGAGTTTCTGGCTAGCGAAGCAAAAGTAGGTAAGCTGAATCTCAACCTTAAAGCTGCTACGCGCCCTGTTTTGTTTCATGGTCACTGCCATCAAAAATCCTTTGCGGCTGTAACACCTGCAATGGAATTACTTAAACTCATTCCAGGCGCCGAACCCAAACTGATTGAATCCTCTTGCTGCGGAATGGCCGGCAGCTTTGGCTATGAAGCCGAACATATTGAGGTATCCAAGCAAATGGCTGAACTGAGTCTCTTGCCAACGATACGCAAATCACCTGATAGCTGGGTAGTAGCCGATGGCACGAGTTGTCGCCATCAAATCCATGATGGCACCCAAAGAGATGCTGTACATATTGCGCAGATCTTAGCAGCGCACCTATGAGAAAAAACTAAAGGGACTTAACTTAAAGCGCCGTAAGACACTAGCAAAAGCGTGCCAGTCAATAAGGCTGGTACCAAGCGGCGCTTGGGACTCGACATCATGACTCCAACACTCAGCACGCAAATCAGAATCCGAATCCACATTGGCACAGTTGCCAAGAGGCCAACGGGCAACAAAATCAAACGCACAGTGAGTGTTGCCACCATTGCATAAGTCACAGCAGCTAACCAGCGAAAGATTTCGCTATCTTGGTTGATGCGCCCAGAAAGCAGCACACCAACAGCACGGCACACGTAGGTTCCAAGACAAGCCCCAGCCAAAGCAACCCACAATCCCCAACCCTGTAAAGATGCGTTCATCATCCGATGACTCCCGCTTTCTTGCGTAGCAATTTACGATCTACTAAATAGGCAACGGTGCCTGCTATCAAGCCTGTTGTTAACAAGCTGGTATCCCGATCAAGCACAGTAAAAATGGGGCCCAAGACACAACCCAAGGCAATTGCAATGCGATTTACCCAAGGCTTCACCTCGGTAAATGTCAGCAAGAAAAATAGTGGGTTAATGAAAACTAAGCCTAGGGTGACGGCTGCTGGCACTAGGCCCGCCAAGAAGTAACCCAATATTGTCCCAGGCAGAGAGATCAACCAACATAACAAACCTAACCCTATAAAGTAACTTAAGCGATGTTTTGATTCGATCGATGCAAACTCTTTCATCGAAACCGCCCAAGCCGTCATCGCCAATAAGTGAACATGGGCATAGAGACTCGGGTTGCGATCTTTTTCATGAAGCTGCGGAAAGAGTGTCACGGTCATCGTGACAAAGCGGGTGGAAGTTAAGGTAACCGCTAAAGCAATCGCCAGAACAGAAGATCCGGTGATCACCATCTCCAACAGAACAACTTGCCCTGGTAGAGCAAACATTAAGAGACTACTGAGCGCTGTAAACCAACCATCAATACCATTCGTCCTACCCATCGCTCCAAAACCGACCATGCCAGCAAACAGAACTACTGCCGGGGCTCCAGCAGCATCCCGGATACCAGACCAAAAGGCATCGCTACGGCTTTTGAAACGCTGCGCAGCCGAACCCTCTAATGGGATCTCACTGGGATCTAGGTAAGGCAAGTTTTCAGATGAAGACATGAGGTCATTGTAAAAGCTGAATCAAAATGGCGCTGACCAAGCTGTTAAGCCAAGCGCCCACTCAATATGTTCGGCAACTAAAGCATCAGAATTGGCCAGCGCATTCTCCAGCGCCTGTCGTATCAAAACCTTCTCAGCATCAGGTAAACCTTCAGATGCCAGTGCATTACCTAAGGCTACTGCTAAGTTGCGCCGCCATCTGGAATACCCAATACGGCGAATCGCACTACCTTCATGACGCTGTTCAAACTCTGCTTCCGTCCAAGACCAGAGCTGCAATAGACTAGCGCGCCCCAGACCGTGACGCTCTGCAAAGTCTGGTAATCCAGTGCGCTTAGCAAATTTATTCCACGGACAGATCAATTGACAATCGTCACAGCCATAAACCCGATTACCCATGGCGCGACGAAACTCTACTGGAATAGCTTCAGAGTTCTCAATCGTCAAATACGAAATACAGCGCCTTGCATCTAATTGATATGGGGCAGTAATGGCTTGCGTCGGACACACCTCAATGCAGGATTGACAAGTGCCGCAATGTGACTCTTCTTCCTGATCGATTGGTAATGGCACATCCACCAAGATCTCGCCCAGAAAAAAAGTAGAGCCAGATTCACGATTGAGTAATAAGGTATGTTTACCCCGCCAACCTAAACCGGCTTTGCGTGCTAGCTCTACTTCCATTAAAGGGGCAGAGTCTGTAAAGACGCGATAACCAAACGTACCGATGCGTTCTTCAATTGCTTTAGCAAAGTCCTGCAGACGGTTGCGCAAGACCTTGTGATAGTCGCGCCCTCTGGCATACATCGAGACTACTGCTTGGGATGGATCTGCCATGCGCTGCCACTCACGTTCAAAATCAATCTCAGGGAGGTAATTCATCGTCACGCAAATCACTCTGACGGTACCGGGCACTAATAACTGAGGATCTGAACGTAAATCTGCATGACGCAGCATGTATTCCATATTCCCATGTCGCCCTGCTGCTAGCCATTCTTGGAGGCGCTCTGAAGCGGGGCCAAGCTGTGTATCAGTGATGCGCAGGTCATCAAAACCAAAATGCCTAGCCTGATCCCCGAGCCAATCACGTAGATTGGACCCGTCAGGTAAATGAGAAATGGTTTCAGAAGGCATATTGAATAGGAATGTAGCGCAATAATTGAATAAACTAGCTAAATGAATCAAATCCCAATGACTCAAACAGTCATTTACTCTATTAATCAGCATTGTAGGCAAGAAGCTGACACTGCCCAGCTAGCCAAATGGCTGGCGCAGGGATTGAGTCAATTTCTGCAACAAGATCCGCAGAGGCATCTCAACATCTCGCTAGAAGGCGATCTAGGGGCTGGCAAAACCACTTTTGCGCGTCACCTCATCCAAAGCATGGGTTATGTTGGCAAAGTTAAAAGTCCTACCTACACCTTATGCGAGCCCTACCCATTAGCAGTTGATGGGAAAGAAGAAAACACAATAGCAACAGCACATCACTTTGATCTATATCGCATGCGCGATCCACTGGAGTGGCAAGAGGCTGGGTTTGCAGAGTATTTTGATGTTCCTGGATTTTGCTTGATCGAATGGCCAGAAAAAGCAGAAGGCACGCTGCCAGCATTTGATATTCAGATTCAGTTAACGGCAGGTAAAGAAGAGAGTGAGCGCAACATTACACTCAATGCACTTTCAGAACCAGGTGCCACCGCCTTAAAGCAGCAACATGACTAGCAGCAAAAAAAATATCCCGAATATCACTAGGCGAAAAGTTCTCAAGACTTCTGCAAAAGCCTTAAGCTTCGCCCTGCTGTTATCTGAAGTGGATATTGCTTGGGGAGCCAAAATTCTGGGGGTGCGTATTTGGCCATCGGATGATTACACGCGCATCACCCTTGAATCCGATAAGCCGTTGCCGATTACACAGCAGATACTCACTAACCCCGACCGTTTAGTGGTGGATGTGCAGGGCTTAGAGCTCAACCCCACGTTGAAAGATTTAGTGGCAAAGGTCAAGCCCAATGACCCTTACGTTTCACAAATTCGGGTTGGGCAGTTTCAACCAGATGTCGTGCGCTTGGTATTCGATTTAAAAGAGCCCATCAAGCCTCAGCTCTACTCATTAGATCCCGTTGCTGAATACCAGTACCGGATGCTATTTGATCTTTATCCCAGCACGCCACCAGATCCCTTAATGGAATTAGTCAAGAGTAGTGCCCGTAAAGAAAGTGCGCTCGTAAAATCCAATGAGGAAGTGGACCTGATTGCACAATTTGCCACCAAAAAAGATAAGCCCAGTGCCCCGGTTGCACAAGCCATTCCTGAAGTTAAAGAGGCGCCAGCACCAGCCAAATATAAACGCCTCATTACGATTGCGATTGATGCGGGTCATGGCGGAGAAGATCCGGGAGCAATTGGCTCTATGGGCTCCAAAGAAAAGCATGTGGTGCTCTCGATTGCAAAGCGCCTGCGCGATAAGATTGAAGACGAATCCTATATGCGCTCATTCTTAACCAGAGACGGCGATTACTTTGTGCCCTTGCATGTACGTGTACAAAAAGCCCGTAGCGTACAGGCCGATCTCTTTGTTTCGATTCATGCAGATGCCTTTATTGAATCCCACGCCAAGGGTGCTTCTGTTTTTGCTCTCTCGCAAATGGGCGCCAGTAGCACTATGGCGAGATGGATGGCGAATAAAGAAAATGCTTCAGATTTGATTGGTGGCATCAATATCAAGACCCAAGATCGGCAAGTGGCCAACTTACTCCTCGATATGTCGACCACAGCCCAAATTAAGGACTCCCTACAGGTTGGCAACTCGATTCTGAAACAAATCAGTGGCTTTGCACCCCTTCATAAGGGAAAGGTTGAGCAAGCGAGCTTTGCGGTCCTCAAGGCCCCAGATATCCCATCCATTCTGGTGGAGACTGCTTTCATCAGCAATCCTCAGGAAGAAGCCAAACTCAATGACAACGGCTATCAAGACAGGATTGCAGAGGCAATTTTGAAGGGAATTAAGGATTATTTTTCCAAAAATCCGCCCGTAGCCAGACGGGCAAACACCTGACGCACTTCTAGCTACAAGGGCTTACAGGTCAGCCTCTACAGACCTCAGGGGCACATACAAACTTCTTGCTATAATTTACGACTTACCGGGTCGGTAGCTCAGTCGGTAGAGCAGCGGACTTTTAATCCGTTGGTCGCGAGTTCGAATCTCGCCCGACCCACCATATTAAGTAGTGACGTGTGATTAGCGTCGACAAATACTAGCCAACAGTCCGTTGGTATTGAATTTGGAGAACTAATCATGAACGCCAGTAATACAGCAGTAAGTCCCTTGGTTAGGGGCGAGTCTTTCACCTTATCGGCTCTAGCCGATTCCTTCATGGCCTGCTATCAAGGCCGCGATCCTTCATTTGGCAATAGATTAACTTTCATCGTCCAGCAATTGGGCCACAAAGTCGCATCAGAGATTGATGCTGATGATGTCGATGATTTATTAGATGCACTTCGGGCACGGGGAAAATTATTTAATCGCGGCGGAAATAAAAAGGGTGGCCGAATTATTGCCACCCATGAACCACTAGCCGCTGGAACCGTTAATCGTTACCGCTGCACCTTCCAATCAATCCTCTCCTGGGCGCGTAACCAAACCGTTGGTAATGCTAATTACCTAAATTTTCCACCACCTCCAAAACAATTATCAAACCTCCTTTGGCATATTTAATACTCTGAGTGCCTAATAAATATGGCTTAGAGCTTTATAATTTGGCGATGAAAAAACATCTATTTGCTCTCGTTTGCGCCACTCTCTTGAGCGCCCCATCGATTGTTTCAGCCGCCCCTGAATCCAATAATTCCAGCACCTCAAATATCAACTTTTTTGCCACCGTGAATAACACGATGCTCACAAAAGGGTTGCTTGATCTCAATATCAAAGCAGCTATAGCCCAGGGCCAGAAAAATACTCCTGAACTGCAAAAAGCCTTAAAAGATGAGCTCATTAATCGTGAGCTCTTGGCCCAGCAGGCTGAGCGTATGGACCTTGAAAAAGGGATTGATTTGGATGATCAGTACACCCAGCTTCGCCAAACCCTATTGATTCAAGCTCTTGTTGAGGAGCACTTTAAGAAGTCCCCCATTACTGATGCGCAATTACGCGAAGAGTATGACCGTCAGCGTAAGTTAACCGGCGATGCTACCTCAGGCTATCAATACCGAGTCGGCCAAATTATTGTCGCCAATGAATCTGATGCTTTGGATCTCATTAGCCGCATCAATAAAGGCGAGCTTTTTGGCAAATTAGCCCAGCAATACTCGATTGCTGACGGCGCTAAGAGTAATGGTGGGCAGCTGGGATGGCTGTTTCCGGGTCAATTGAGCCCCGAGTTACAGCAATTAGTTTCCAAGCTGAATAAAGGGTCTATTTACGGCACCCCTATTCAAGTTCAAGGTGGCTGGGCCATCATTAAGCTAGACGATAAACGCAACTACAAGCTGCCAGGATTTGAAGAATCCAAACCGCAATTACGCCAAGCATTTGTTCAGCAATACTTGGTTGAGACAGTAAAAGACCTTCGGGGGCGTGCCAAGATTACTCAGTAACTGTAGCAATCAAGTTTTTAGATCATGATGTCTTGAAGCCGTTTTGATCCCGGCACTGGCTGTGTCGGCTGAACAGGTGGCACACGTGGTGTAATGGGGTTTGATGGCACTTGCTTTGCATTACCAGCCTCGTGTAATGCTTGCCTAACGGCCTCAAAACCCCCATCCAAGCTAAAGCGAGAAACCCCAAAAGATGCATTCTGCAGGGGGACAGCAAAGCTGACTATTCCGCCCCGCTTTACCTCATTTAAAACCGCATTAAACGGCTCAAGAATCTGAAAGAGCACCCCATTGATTTGGGCGCATTGAATTGTGAGTGATGCGGCATTGCCAAGGCCACTCATTAATATGGGGGATTTACTGCCTGGCCGACACCTTAAGTTGTCATGAAGATAAAACATACACTGATCTGCCTGGCAATACATACCAAGCGAAGTTGTGCCTGCACTTGTAGATGCTTCAATAGACCCAGGAGAAGTCTGCACCACCCAATCTCCAATCACCGTCTTTTGAAGCGCCCAAAGATTGGAGCTCATAGTACCTAGCAGCAAAGTGATACAAAGCTGAAACCAAGCAAGTCTCATTACTTCTTTCTCAGAAATTCTGGGATAAAAATATTGTCCTCAAGTTGTTGCTTCAATCCATCCGCGGCCTCAATACCAATCCCTAATACTTTTGCATATGTCTGTATTGCCACTAGATAATTAGCTTGTGATCGAGTAAATGCCAAAGTATCACCCCGCTCTATTGCAGTTAATTGCGTAACTGACAGATTGCATTGGCCAGCAAGGATTGCTAAATTATGGCCTTGTGATTCGCGGGCTTCTTTGAGTTGCCGCCCCAAACTTCTAATATGCGTTTGAGAGTTTTCTAAGCCATGAATATCAATTGGCATGCTTACTTAGTAACGACCATAATCTTGTCGCTCAATACCTTATTGCCCCGCATCAAGGATACTTTGACAGATAGTGGCAAGGTCACTTCACCAAGCTTAGGTACAGTAAAGTTCTTGCTTCCCGCATCGTATTTAATACCCGATGGCAATGGTGCTCCGTCAGGCAAAGTAACGACCAGTCGGCTTCCCTGCGGCAATAACAACAATCTGTAACTACCGGCCTGCTTTGCCGATGGCACATTCTCGCCAGACAGATTAATCAAGTCCTGGATGATTTGATCCTGTACTGGGAATTTGAATGCACCGGACGCTGGCACTTCAATAGCCTGCAAGTACTTCGTTAAGTCATCTTTATCGCGTACGTAGATCAACTCACCTTTATTGATGAGGTAAGTTGGGCGATCTGGCACAAATACTTGGGCAACCTGTTGCTGAACAACAGCCATATTGTTAATGGTTTGTGGAGCAAGACCAATCGTCAATGTAGATGGGACATACACCATGGATGAGTAATTCGCATTCTGCAACAGGCTACCCTGCGTGATTGCGTAAATTCCACCAGAATTCTCACCAGCAATGCGAGCTAAAGCACCAGTAAATGTATTGGCTGGAGTATCGGCTATAACCACACCGTTGGCCAATGTCACACTAACTAAGCCGGTCACGGTATAAGCAAATGCCGGATCTGCAGCACCAAACATTTTGGTCGCAGGGACAGCCGTTACGGTTAAAGGAAGCGGTGCTGGTCCAGGCCCAATCCAAGGACCATCTGTAACAGGATTCCAAGCACGGCGTGGGGTAATTGTCAGCACTCCTGGTGTGTATGTAAAGCCGGAGTAATTTCCAGAGCCAGCTACTGAACCTTGAGTAATCGCATAACCCGCTGTAGTCACTTGCTCACCTTGCAATGTATTTACTTGGGCACGAGTTAATTGACCAGTAAATACGTTGGTAGCGGAATCATTTATTGCAATGCCGTCAACTGTACCGACCACAAAGGTACCAGCTGGTGCGCTTGCGGTAAACGTTAAAGCAGGATCATTAGTGCCGTACATCTTTGTTTTATTGTCAGCAACAATGCTGGCACCAGTCACGACTTTTGGTGTGATCGTAAATTGTGCACTGTTATAGGCGAAGCTTGAACCATAGTTACTATTTTGTAGCGCTAGCGAACCTTTATTAATGGTGTAACTAGCCACTTGCTCATCAGCAAGGCTTAGTGCAACACCAGCAGCACTGGTGCCTGCTCGCAATACGTTGGTAGAACCAAATACGATGGCTGCCGTGTCATTGATGACCACGCCATTGGCCAAGGTGACATTAACCAATCCAGCAACGGTGTAAGCCAAACTTGGATCATTGGAGCCATATGCTTTTGTATTGGCAGTCGCAGATACGGCCAAAGCCTGTGGTGCAGGCCCAGGACCAGGCCATGGACCAGGACCAGTCCAAGGGCCACGCGGAGTAATATTTAAGGTGCCGTCAACAAAGTTAACGGTGTAATTAGCATTCGTCGCTAGGGTACCTTGTGTAATCGCATAGCTTCCCACTTGCTCACCAGCTAGTAAGCCTGTATTGGTACGCGTCAATACACCACCAGTCACTACAGAAGAGACGCTATCTGTCACCGCAAGTCCTGTGACTACATATGTCAGACTTGGATCATTTGTTCCATACATCTTTGATTGGTTATTTGCATTAATCGTCAATGCTGCAGGCGTAATGGTGCTGGTTGTATTGGCTGCATATGTAATGGTGTAGTTACCAGAAACATCTGTTGAGCCATTAACAGCAGAAACACCTGAAACATTCACAGTCTTATTGCCTGCTCCTGCATTTGGGTTTAGATATGCAAACGTACCGCCACTAAGCGCATCTGTATAAGCTAAGGCGTTGCTAGCATTAGTCAGGATTGCTGCAGGAACTGTAGTTGCAGTTGATACCCCATTAGTACCGTCATAGACTTTAGATGCATTAGTTGCCGTAACAACAATGGCCAATGGAGTCACCGTCATTGAACCATCTACTGTATAGACATGGTTATAGTTCACCGCACCAGTAGTTGTAACAGGAACAACGTTGCTAGTTGACACTACATAAGCTCCAACATTTCTTGCTGCAGCATTAGTGCTGTCATAAGGTGAGCTTAATGTGAATGAAACACCGCCAGGAATTGAAAGGCCATCTGTAAATGTCCAATTATTTCCAGTATGACTTCCAGTCAAACTCACAATGCTGCTTGGTCCAGTACAAGTTGTGCAGTAGCTAGCAGTTGGAGCGCCATACGTCACTGACGAATTTGCCGTTCCATACACAATGCTATTTGTCGATGCCTTAATTAAGAGGTCATAAGGGCCAGCTATCGTAAAGGTCGAGGCTGTGTTTCCAGCATTGGTATAGAGATAGTTAATACTGTAGTTAGATGCACTGGCACCAGTAGCGGTTATGTTGTAAGTACCGGCCGTTGCTCCAGTCGCACGAACTACAGTAGGTTGAGTTAAGGCGCTACCCGTCTTGAGGGACCCTAAAGCATCACCATTCACAAAACCACTATAGGCCACAGGAGAAATCTGGGTAGCTGATGCCTGAACTTCTGCGTCAGTCTGGAACACAAACTTACCGTTATCAGCAACGGCAATGGTCAAGGGAGCCTGGGTAACAGTCAATGTACCGTTGACGTATGTAGGCGTACGGTAATTAGCACCCGCACCAGCAGTCAGGGCTACGGCAGATGGATTGATGGCGTAAGTTCCGACATTAGAGGCAGACCCGGCTGTGCCATTAAATGCTGTTGCAGCGGTGGTTGGCAAACCAGTGAGTACAGATCCAGCAGCATCACTCCAAGTCACACCATCAACGCTAAATGAGCTTGGAATGCCGGTTGGTGTATATGTCAACGATGGCAGACTGCTTGAGCCATAAACCATCGTCTTATTGTCTGCAGTAACCGTAATGGTTCCTGCATACGGAGTAATCGTGAGAGTACTTGGGATTAGCAAGGTGCTGTAGTTAGCGCCAGCATTTACTCCGCCAATGGTTGTTGCGTAAGTACCCACCTGCTCGCCAGCTACTGTGCCATACCCTGCGCGTCCTAAGGAGCCTGACATGATTGCGCTGCTATCGTTAATCGTTACGCCATCCACCACTACTCCACTCAAAATTCCACTGGTGGTGTAAGTTAATGCTGGATCACTCGTGCCATAGGACTTCGTAGCAGAATTAGCGGTCACAGTTACGACAGCTGGGGTAATTGTTAAATTGGCAGGCGTGTATACCAAGTTATAGTTCGCAGCATCCAATGTACCTTGATTAATTACATAGCTACCCACCTGCTCACTTGCAAGGGAGGTAGCTACATTTGGTGCACTTGTACCAGCACGTATCAATCCACCCGTGATGGAATTTGCAACAGTATCTGTCCAAGTTAAACCATCGGCATTGAGGATATTTGGCAGAGCTGAAACACTATAGGTCAAGCTTGGATCGCTTGTTCCATAAACCTTAGTTTGTGCATTTGCCACTACAGCCAATGGTGTTGCATATGGCGTAATTGTTAAGTTAGCAGAGTTGTAGGTAATGTTGTAATTACTTGCATAAACGGTTCCCTGGTTAATCACATAGCTACCGACCTGCTCGCTTGCAATAGAAGTGGCTACATTTGGTGCGCTTGTACCAGCACGCACTAAATTACCAGTCAAAGCAGTGCTAGATGTATCAATTAATGTCACACCGTCAACAGATACTCCATTTACCAAGCCAGCAACTGTATAAGTCAGGCTAGGGTCATTGGTGCCATAAGATTTTGTTTTAGCTGCTGCAGTAACCACAATTGGCGTAGCGTATGGGGTAATAGTGAGCACCGCTGGCGTAAATACCAAAGGCATGTAATTTGCATTTTGTGTCAAAGTACCCTGAGTAATGGCATAGCCAGATGTGGTATTCACTTGCTCACCAGCAACTGTTCCATACAAGGAGCGAGTTACGGATCCGGTTAATGCACTTGCTGCAGTATCGTTGATGACAACCCCATTGGCGAGCGTGACTGAGGCCAAGCCAGTAACGGTATAGCTTAATGTTGGGTCATTTGTTGCGTATGACTTGGTTTGATTATCAGCAACTACAGTCAAGGCTTGTGGTGCAGGGCCAGGGCCAGGCCATGCCCCAGGGCCAGTCCAAGGACCGCGTGGGGTAATCGTTAGAACACCAGGTGTGTAATTAATACCGGCGTAATTAGGGCTAGCTAAGCTACCTTGCGTAATCGCATAGCTTCCCACCTGCTCGCCCGGTAAGGTTGCAACAAGCGCACGTGTAATAGCGCCAGTAAAGATATTGCTAAAGGTATCTGTAATGGCAATTCCATCAACAGTGCCATTAACCAAAGCTGATCCAGTTGCTAGGCTTGCAGTGTATGTAAGTGCTGGATCATTAGTTGCATACATCTTGGTTTTATTGTCAGCAACAACATTAATACCCGCTGGTTTGGGGGTAATCGTAAATGTGGCAGGCACAAAGCTAAAGCTGCTGTAATTACTGTTAGCAGGTAAAGCCAGGGTGCCCTGACTAATTGCATAGCTACCTACCTGCTCACTTGCAAGACCGGTTGCAATACCTGGCGCTGAAGTTCCAGCACGCAAGATATTGCCAGTGAAGACTGAGCTAACCGTGTCATTAATGGTTAAGCCATCCACTACAACTCCCGTAAGTAACGCTGGGGCGGTTGATGTCAGGGTTGGATCATTAACACCGTAGACCTTAGTGTTGTTATTAGCCGTCACTACAACATTAGTAGTAATAGGCGTAATTGTGAGGTTTGCACCATTATAAGTGAGCACATAGTTGCTATTTGCGATTAATGAGCCCTGGCCAATGGCATAACTGCCTACATTTTCTGAGGTGAGCGAAGTGGCGACATTTGGAGCGCTAGTGCCTGTACGTAATAGACCACCAGTTAATGCACTAGAAATAGTATCAGTGCTAGCTAAACCAGTCACTACATAACTCAACAATGGATCATTGGTACCATAAAGCTTGCTTTGAGCATTAGCGGTAATCGTTAATGCAGCAGGTGTAATCGTGCTGCTTGTATTGTTCACATAAGTCACGACATAGTTAGACGCAACATTGCTTGCACCATTCTGAATTGCAACTAAATCTGGTGTCACCACTTTATTACCAGCCCCTGCACCAGCACTTGTGTAGGTGAATGTGCCACCGCTGAGGGTGTCGCCAAAATACGTCTGTGTGCCTGCAGTAGTAATAGGTGCTGCACCTACCGTGGTAGTCAATCCATCGTAAGGCTTAGTGACATTAGCGGTGGTAATTGAAATAGGGGCAGGAGTGACAGTGAGAACACTATCCACTTTGTACAAGTTGTTGTAATTGGTGCCGCCTGTTGCATTAGTGATTGGCGCTACATTGCTAGGGGCAATAGGATAGTCACCGACACTACGGGTTGCTACCGCCGCAGTGCTATAGCTAGAGCCTAAGGTAAAGGTAATGCCACCAGAAACTGAAAGACTATCTGCAAAAGTCCAGTTATTACCGACATTTGTACCAGTGAGGCTTACGATGCCAGGTGTGCCACTAGTACATGTCGTGCAATATGTCACTACTGGCCTTGTGTAGGTCACGCTGCTGGTGCCGTACATTACGGTAGTTGGCTTGGCTTCAATCAAGACATCGTAAGGACCAGCAATAATGAAATTCGAGTTCGTGCCATTTGGCGTGCCTGCACTGATGCCTTGCGTATATTGATAAGTGATGCTGTAGTTAGATGCGCTGGAGCCGGATGCAGTAATTGCGTAACTACCTGCTACTCCATTACCTGCTGACGTTCTCACAACAGTAGGTTCAGTCAAGGTGCTGCCTGACTTCAAGGCACCTAGTGCATCGCCATTCACAAAACCACTATAGACCACAGGAGAAATCTGGGTAGCTGATGCCTGGACTTGTGCATCCGTCTGGAATACGAACTTACCATTATCAGCAACGGCAATGGTTAATGGTGCAGGTGTCACACTTAAGGTGCCTGCATTGAAGTTGTTAGCAGCTACAAAAGTATAGTTAGCGCCCTCACCCGTATTGAGTGCCAAAGTACCCACTGCAATTGGGTAGTTGCCAACGTTAGATGCTGACGCGGCTGTGCCGTTATACGCAGTAGCAGTAGTACTGAGGTTGCCAGTAAAGACGCTAGCAGAGTTATTGCTTAAAGTCACTCCATCAACTACTGAGCCGTTGACTAAACCTGTAACGCCATAAGTCAGAATTGGCATACCACTTGAGCCATACACCATAGTCTGGTTATTAGCAGTAACCGTTAACGGTGTGGCGTATGGCGTAATCGTCAGATTTGCAGATGTATACGTTGCAGTGTAGTTAGCATTTGGAGCTACAGTACCTTGAGCAATGAGATATGTGCCGACGTTTTCGCTCAGAGCACTAGTAGCCACGCCCGGTGCAGAAGTTCCAGCACGCAATAATGAACCACTCATGGTATTGGCTGCGGTATCAGTAATTGCCACCCCATCAACCACTACCCCACTCACGAGGCCAGCTACCGCATAGGTCAGGCTTGGGTCATTCGTTGCATAAGACTTGGTTTTAGCATCAGCTGTAATGGTGATCGGTGTTGCGTAAGGGGTAATGGTGAGGATTGCTGGCGTAAATGTCGATGAAGCGTAGTTTGCAGCCGCCACCACACTTCCTTGAGTAATCGCATATCCAGCTGTTGTTACCTGCTCACCGGCTAAGGTACCGTACTGTGCACGAGTCAAAGTACCACTGGTTACTGTTGCAGCAGTGTCATTAATCAGTACGCCGTCGACTATGGCATTGACTAAAGAGCCATTGGTGGCATTTACTGTGTAAGTGAGCGCTGGGTCATTCGTTGCGTAAGACTTAGTCTTATTGGCGGCAACAATATTGATGGTTGCAGCATTCAGTGTAATGGTTAAAGTGCCAGCGTTATAGACAAATCCATTAGCTGCTAAACCATAGTTAGCTTGTGCCCCAGCGTTCAAGGCTAAAGGTGCCGTACCACTGTTATTCGCAATAGCGTAGCTTCCCACCTGCTCGCTAGCGATACCGGTTGCTACTCCAGGCGCAGAGGTACCAGCACGTAACAAGCCTCCAGTAAAGACTGAAGCAGCTGTGTCGTTAATGACTACGCCATTAGCCAGGGTCACACTCACCAACCCAGTGACGGTATATGCCAAGCTTGGGTCGTTGGAACCATAAACCTTGGTCTGATCAACTGCTGTAACAGTTACTGGAGCTGGTGCTGGACCGGGGCCAGGCCAAGCACCAGGACCAGTCCAGATTGCTCGTGGCGTAATCTTGAGGACACTCGATACATAGCTTGTTGAGTAGTTAGCGTTGGCTGCGAGCGTGCCTTGCAAGATGGCATAGCCAGTGCTGGTGTTCACCTGTTCGCCAGCCAATGTACCTGAGAGCACGCGGGTCAAGGAACCGCTCATGACCGAGGCTACGGTATCACTTGCCGCCAAACCACTGACGATGTAAGTGAGTGCTGGATCATTAGTGCCATACATCTTTGTTTGTGCATTAGCAGTAATCGTCAGAGCTGCTTTGGTAATAGTGCTTGTAGTGTTGTCTACATAAGTAATACTGTAATTAGGTAATGCGTTAACGACACTTGTACCACTGATAGCAGCATTCGATACGCTCACAGTACAGGTACCAGCACATGCATTAGGGGATGCATAAGCAAAGCTACCGCCACTAATCACATCACTATAAATACCAGTTGATGTTGTACCAGTCGCTACATTCATTGCACTAGCACCCATTGCTGAGGTAGCAGCAGTTGTGCCGTCATACACCTTAGTCACATTAGTAGTAGTGATTGTGATTGGCGCAGGAGTAATAGATAGTGAGGAGCCCAAACCAAATACGCTTTGATAGTTATTACCACCTGCACTATTACTAATTTGTGAAATACCGCTTGGTGTCAATGTATAGGCATCTACATTGCGCAATGCCGGCGTTGCGGAGTCATAGTTTGTGCTTAAGGCAAAAGATACGCCGCCTGAGCCCTTGGCAGGATCTGCATAGGACAGCGTGCCATTGCTGGTACCCGTGTAATTGAGGGTCACGATATCAGTAGGCGCAGCACAAGGCGACAAGCAAGTTTGTACTACTGGTTTGCCTAAATTAATATTGGCATTAGCAGTGCCATACACCGCCGTTACTGGCGCTGGAGAGATCAATAAATCATTGCTGCCAGCAACATAGAAGTTGGAATTCGTACCAGTAGGATTGCCAGATGTAACGCCTTGGGTGTACTGGTACACGATGATGTAGTTGGTGGCCGATGCGCCAGAGGCAGTAATGGCGTACGTGCCAACTGTGTTATTACCGGCGCTGACACGAGTCAGCGTTGGAGCAACTAAACCAGCTGCCGTAGTAGAGGTATCACCGTTTACGAAACCAGAATAGACCACGGTTGTTAATGGGGTAGGATCGTTCTGGAATACAAACTTACCGTTATCTGCGACGATGACATACAAGGTCGCTGGATTAATCGTGAAGGTAGCTGCTGTAAAGGTGGCTGGATTTGTTGGCGTCCAAGAATAGTTAGCACCTGCCCCACTATTGAGAGCCAAGCTACCAACCCCAATGGCATAAGTGCCCATACTCTCACCAGCAGCACGTGCAACATTACCAGCAAAGAATGATGTGGGTTTAAGTGTGTCATTAATCACCACGCCATTGCTGAGGATGACGTTGGCTAATCCGCTGACTGTATAAGTTAAGGCAGGATCAGATGAACCGTAGCCCTTTTGATTATTGACAGCAGATACGGAAATCGTGCCGGCATATGGCGTAATGGTGAGCGTGCCTGGAGTGAAAGCTAAGTTGTAGTTACCGCCAGTGACAGCTAAGGTGCCCTGTGTAATGGCATAAGGACTAGTAGCAACCTGCTCTCCTGCAAGAGTACGCGCTTGAGCGCGGACCAAGCTTCCCGTCAGCACAGAGCTAGTATCAGCAATGGCTACGCCATCCACCGTGGCATTGATCAAGCCAACTGGATTATTGAAAGTCAGCGCTGGGTCATTAGTAGCATAAGACTTGGTTTTGTTAGCAGCGCTAACTGTCAGTGGTGCTGCTGTAATCGTGAGATTAGCGCCGACATAGCTGATGTTGTAGTTGGTCGATACCAAGGGGCTTGTAGCATAGGTATTGGTAATGGCATAAGTACCGACTGCTTCTGGTGTGGCATTAGGCGCCACTCCAGGAGCTGTCATACCTGCACGAATCAATGAACCTGTTACTGCCGTTGCTGCTGTATCAGTCCAAGTTAAGCCATCTGCTGTCAGAGAAGCTGGCAAACCTGTTGTGACATAAGTCAAGGTTGGGTCATTGGTGCCGTAGACCTTAGTTTGGGCATTGGCAGTGACTGTCAAGGCATTAGTAGCGTACTTCGTAATCGTTAAATTGGCTGGTGTGAAGCTAGAGATCGTGTAGTTTGAACCTGCACTTAAGCTGCCAATGGCGATTGGGTAAGTGCCAACCTGCTCATAAGTAATGCTGCTAGCCACATTGGGAGCAGTAGTACCCTGGCGCAACAGGTTACCTGTCATCACCAATAATGAATCTGTTGATGCTAAACCAGCGACAGTGTATGTAAGGGTTGGATCGCTCGTGCCGTAAGACTTCGTTTGTGCTAAAGCCGTGACACTGATGGACTTAGCGGTAATCGTACTAGTGGTGTTATTGACGTAACTAATGGTGTAATTCGCGCCAGAGTTTCCGTCGCTAGCAAGTACACCAGACACAGTGACCGTTTTATTGCCACTACCAACATTGGGGTTGGTGTAGGCAAAAGTACCACCACTTAATGCATCTTTAGTGCCACTATTCGATGCATTGTTATATAACGTTCCAGAAATAACTACTGGGGTAGATGTAGCGGTATTCGTTCCGTCATAGGTCTTAGTCACATCCGCAGCAGAAACAGTAATTGCCGCAGGCGTAATGCTAATGGCGCTACTTGCACCCACTAAGGTGTAGTTAGATGCCAAGCCAATCGTGCCAGTAGTACCATTCGCTAAAGTTAAGCCTGAAGTACTCGATAAGGTATTAGCGACTCCAACATTAGCACTATTGGCAGTTCCGCTACCTCCTAAGACTAAGGTTTGCCCTGCGATACCAGTCACTGTCAAACTGCTTGCCGAGAATGCAGTTGTACCGTTATAGACGCGTGTGCCTGTCAAAGACACTGGCACTGGGGTAATGTTGGCAGCAAGAGCAGTGCTCGGACCGGCAACATAATAGTTACCAGAATCTGTACCTGTCAAAGTAACACCACTCATCACAGTCAAACCACCTACGGTTGATGTTTTTGGTGTCACGGTTAATCCGTTCGCGGCATCGACCTGACTAAAGGTTCCGCTGTAGCTTCCAGTAGAACTAATGCTGACCGTGTCACCACCAAATACCCCGGCTAATGCTTGACCAGCAGAAGAAATCGTTGCTGCATTAGTTGTGTCGTATACCTTATTGTTTGCAGATAAGCCGGCGACTGTTAATGGTGCTGGCGTAATCGTGCCATTAGTGCCAGCCAAAGTATTTGTGCTTAAGACATAGTTGGCTGCATCAGCACTACCCAATGCCAGGTTGCTAATGGTGTAACCCACATTAGTACCAGCATTCTTAGAGTTATAAGCTGCTGTACCAGTCATACTCAACACATCACCCGCAAGAGCCATGCCACTAGTGGTGAGCGGGGTCATGGTTAACGCAGTCGTTGCGTCATAAACCTTAGATGGGACCTGATTATTTACTGGTGTGACTGTCAATGGAGTAACCGCAACAGTGCCAGCAACGTAATAAGTATTCACCACGGTTGTGGTGTCAACATGAATAACTTGGTTATTCGATGCAGTAGCTGCATAGCTTCCAACCTTAGCAAAACCACCGGTACTGTATCCAGGGGTAGCTACTGAAATCGTAAAGTTATAAATACCACCTGTAGTGGAAGTCGCACTCCAGATATTAGGAGTTGCGGTAGTAGCTACGGTTAAGTTGATGACCGATCCAGCACAGGATCCAGACGTAGCAGCGCAATACTGCACTACTGGTGTAGCTGATGTTGCCAAATTAGACGCAGTGACAGTGCCGTAGACATAAGTGGCATTACCTGCAGAGATAACTAAGTCACGGTTACCAACTACAGACAAGACCCCTGTCGTAGGTGTAATGCTGTAATTGCCCGCCGTGATACCACTAGCAATCGTTGGTGTGAGGGTATAAGTGCCACCACTAGCGCTTGAGAAAGTACCAGGCAACGGTAAAGATACTGATACTGAATCAGCTCCCAATAAGCCAGTCACTTGAGCAGATAAAGAAGTAGCGCCTGGATTAGCTGGAGCCGATGGTGATGCGCTCGTGACGCTCACGCCCGCTACTGCTGTTGGGGTGGTGCCACCCGTAAACATGGAATAACTATTAGCAGACACTCCTAAGGCAGCTGCAGTAATCGTGGCATTAGTAGCTGATATCGCAGCACTCGGTAATACATAGTTACTCAAGGTGGTATTGGAGAGCGCCACAATATTACTTGGGGCAATGACTGCTTTTACTGCATTCGCTTGGCTACCTGCAGTTACTGCTGCTGCATTGAGGGTGACGTTAGGTGTTGCCAGTCCGCTCGTAGCATTAATGTAATTACCAGTGGCCGTGGTGATGTAAGCGCCCTCACCTGCTACAAATCCACCAATGGTGAAGCTACCCGATGTGGCGTTGCTGCCAGAGAGCGTGACACCATTACCAGCGGTACAAGGACTGACGCTACAAGATCCTGCAGTGAGATTAGCCGTGCTCGTGGTGTCATAGACCTTGGTTTGTGCAGCACCACTGATAGAAGCGGTCAGCGTTAACGGGGTAATAGTGACAGAAGAAGTTGAGCTCGGAAGAATGTAGTTTGCAGCGAGACCAATTGTGCCGCTAGTACCGTTAGCTAAGGTATATCCTGAAGTAACCAGGCTCGAGACGCCCACTACGTTGGCACTATTGGCTAATCCGGTACCTGCACTTGCACTAAGCTTTTCAGAACCAACACCAGTAATAGTCAAAGTACTTGCAGCAAAAGTGGTTGTGCCGTCATAAGGCTTGGTGGCGACTACTGTTGCAAGTGCTTTGTTAATAACATAGGTATTGTTTGGTGCATTAGCCCATACGATGTTGTAGTTGGTATTTGTTGATGTACCTGCTAACGTACCAACGGCATAGGTATAGGTGGCCGCATTCGTTACCGTCGATTGGCCGCTACTGGTGAAGGTCATCGCTCCAGTCAATGTCACCGGAGTATTAGCGCTGCTATCGGTGTTTTTATATCCAACGACTGAGTAATTAGCAATCGCATCAGAATACGTCGTGTTATCGAGAGTCGTGCCGTTATAGGTGGTGCTCACGGCATTTGGCGTAATCGTCAGGCTAGCCTTGCCAACTGTCAATGTGCCAGTAGCGTAAATAATATTGTAATTAGCAGCAATACCGGATGACAAAGTAGCGGCACTTGGTGTGATCGTGTAAGTGCCTGCATTAGTTGTTCCGGGCACTAGGTTCACGCCACCCGATTGCAAAGTCACACCAGAGAGTGCATCACCATTTGGTAAGGTAGCAATGCTTTGGGTATAGGCACTAGATCCTAAAGAATACGCAGTACCGTAGGTAGCACCCGTTTGAGCGCTAGCAGTAATCGTGAGGCTGAGTGGATTAACCGTTAAGCTGCCCGCCGCATATGAAATTGTATAGTTAGTGCTATTGAAGCCACCTGTTCCGGACGCACTACTTGGCACCAAAGCACCCGCATAGGTTCCTGCGTTGACCGTTCCAGGAACGCTCGTGCCCGCACCACTACCCGTTCCATATTTAATTGCTAACGATGTAATAGCATCAACACCCACCAAACCACCTGTAACGGTATAAGCCGTTTGCGACAAAGTGCTTGATGTTCCGTAGACTGGAGTAGTAACTGCATTCGCCGTAATCGTAATAGGCTTAGGCGTAACGGTCATCGTGCCGTTGTTGTAATACACGGTGTAATTTCCTGACCCTGATCCACTAATCGTAGCGGCAGATGGCACGATGCTGTATGGACTACTGCCAACACCTGCACTTATTTGACCGCCAAGGCTGGTCAATGTTAAGCCTGAAATACTGTTACCGGCCAATAATCCAGTCACGGTATAGGCAGTACTTGCTGGATTGGTAGATACGCCACTGCTGTTATAGGTAATGGCACCACCTGTAATGCTTGAACCATATACCTTGGTGTCATTGGCTGCGGTGACATACACAGGAATGCCATTAATGGTTAAAGTGCCAGGAGTGTAGGCAATGGTGTAGTTTGATAAACCCGTACCAGTAGCTCCAGAGATGGTTCCGGTATAGCTTCCTGCATTAGTGCCAGTCTGTGTGTTGGTTGAGAGCGAACTCACAGAGTCGGCGCCCAAAATACCACTGACTGAATAGCTTGGCGTAAATGTTTGAGCAGATCCACTATAAGTTCCAGTGCTATTTCCCTGGGTGATGGTCAGCGCCGCTTTACTGACATTAAATGTGCCAGATACATATGCAATGGTGTAATTAGATAAACCAGTACCCAATGCTGCACTCACCGCATCGGTATAGCAATTAGTGGTAGCACATGCTTGAGCAATGGCAGTGTTACTCAATACAGTAGCACCAGTTTTAATCACATGGGTAACACTACTGACCGCATCGCCAGTGGCAGAACCGGTCACTGGAGAAGCTACAGTTCCTGTATTGAAATTAGTGACCAATCCAGAAATGGTGTAACCCGCATTGGCAACGGTTTCGTAGGTACTGACGCCGTTATAGGTCGACGATAGCTGGGTACCAGTAATCGTCAGAGCCTTTGGGGTGATAGTGTAGGTATTACCAGCACCAACCGTAGTGACCACATTTCCTAAGGTGGAAAGGATGTTGGTTGTGCCGTCTAAATTGGTAGCGGTTTGCACTAAATTAGAGTTACTCGCTGATCCGATCGTGCCCGCAAAAATCAATGAGGCTTGCGCTTGCGCTGCCGTAATCGTAGGCGCACCGAAGTTCGCTGAACCGGTTACCGTAACGGTAGCATAAGCTGGATTTTGCAACCAATCTTTTGCTAATACGCTGTTATAAGCCGTACCATATGGCTGGGTATAACTTGCTTTTAGTGTGACGCCAATACCCTGAGTGTATGCACGGTAGTTGACGCTATTGACTGTGGCTGCATTAACAGCACCCATCACGCCACCAATATTGCCGTAAGACACATTTGAAGAAACAGAGGCATTACCTGAAGTGACGCCTGCTGCAGTCTCAATTGCTCCGCCAGTAGAGGATGTTGGCTGAGCCATCGATAAAGAAATCACGCCAC
>Ga0208621_1000043_pt1 | contig 42021 bp, 46 predicted proteins | sample CryBogCBH26May08_FD_184617 | JGI IMG/M metagenome (GOLD analysis project Ga0208621, IMG submission 184617) | Freshwater microbial communities from Crystal Bog, Wisconsin, USA - CBH26May08 (SPAdes) (version 2) | ecosystem: Environmental > Aquatic > Freshwater > Lake | place: Crystal Bog... | reverse complement strand
TTTTTTAGCGAACTGCACCGCAAGCGGTAAACCGATCTTTCCAAGTGCAACGACGGCGATCTTCATACTTTTAGCGACCTTTCGAAACTGTGACGACCGAACGAGTATTGGCGCTCTCGATCATTGCGCTTGCTACACGAACCGTAGCTAGACCTTGCTCCATGGTGACGATGCGATCTGTAGCTCCAGGCAACCCAAGAACGGCATCACGGAAAGCCTCATGCTCCATCTTGAGTGGTTCAGGCTTAGCAAAGGCATAGCGAATGACATCGCCCTCGCTGACTCCGCGGAAGGATGCAACGGCATCCCATTGGGTATCCACTGAGGCATTTGCATAGAAGGTGAGGTCGGCAGTCAAGGTATCTGCCACAAAGGTTCCGCGCTCTCCAGTCACAGTAGTGAGACGCTCTTTAAAGGGGGTTAACCAGTTAACTAGGTGGTTGGTGATGATGCCATTTTCAAGTTCACCGACCGCCGCAACCATATCTTCGTGTGGGCGACCAGATTTAAGTGCAGTCTTTGCTGAAACGTTTACAAAAGGTGAGCGAGCGACCCAAGCAGTGAGATCAATATCGTGCGTTGCTAGGTCTTTAATAACGCCAACATCTGCAATACGCGCAGGGAATGGCCCTTGGCGGCGTGTAGCTATTTGATAAACGCTTCCCAATTCACCGGCATCAAGTTTGGCGCGTAATTGCTGAAGGGCTGGGTTGTAGCGCTCGATATGTCCGACAGCTCCAACTAATCCCTTAGCAGAGAATGCATCAGTAATACGTTGCGCTGATTCATTATCAACGGCGAGAGGCTTTTCAATCAGCGCATGTACCCCAGCCTCAGCCAGTGCCAGCGCTAGATCTTCGTGAAAAGCCGTTGGGGCAGCAACCATCGCATAATCGATGCCGAGTGCAATCAACTCTTCAACTTGAGCTACAAGTGGACGAGAACCGGCAACTCCGTGTGGATCTCCCATGGGGTCACATACTCCGACGAGTTCTACTCCGTCGAGTGATCCAAGGACCCGAGCATGGTGGCGACCCATCATGCCTAGGCCGACTAGCCCAGCACGTAATTTCTTCTCAGCCATGTGATCTACTCGCTTAGATTCGGGTTACAACGTCATTAACGACGCTAACAATTTGTTCGAGCTCGGATTGAGTTAATGATGGGTGAACTGGAATTGAGATAACTTCCTTTACCAACTCTTCGGTGACAGGAAGGTCATGAACAGAGTTGAAAGATGGAAGGCGATGAATTGGAGTTGGATAGTAAACATCGCAACCTACTCCGCCAGCCTTGATAAGTTCGATTGCCTTATCGCGAGCCTCGCTGGTGGCGCCAGCTAAACGGATTGTGTACTGGTGGTAGGAGTGCTCACTACCTGGGCGAACATATGGCGTAACAACTCCCTTGAGGTTTGCATCAAGGTAGGCGGCGTTCTGGCGACGAGTCGCTGTCCACGCCTCCACCTTTGTTACCTGTACACGTCCGATAGCAGCATGGATATCGGTCATACGGTTGTTAAAGCCGACAATTTCGTTCTGATAGCGAATAACTCCACCTTGGTTGCGCAACATTCTGCATTGATGCTCTACATCAGCATCGTTGGTAACGATCATTCCACCTTCACCTGAGGTCATATTTTTAGTTGGATAGAAGGAGAATGAGGCAACGATTCCCCATTCACCAGCCATACGACCGTTAAGCGATGCAAGGTGAGCTTGTGCTGCATCTTCAAAGATAGCCAGGCCGTGCTTTTGACCAATTGCTTCGAAGCGATCCATATCTGCAATATGTCCATAAAGGTGGACCGGCATGATTGCCTTGGTGCGCGGAGTAATAAGTGATTCGACATGATCAGGATCGAGATTGAAGGTCTTGGGATCAATATCGCCAAATACTGGGACAGCACCTGCGAGTGCCACGGAGTTAGCGGTAGCCGCGAAGGAGAAAGAAGGGACGATGACCTCATCACCTGGCTTGATTCCTGCAGCCAAGAAACCTAGATGAAGCGCTGAAGTACCTGAGTTAACGGCGATACAACGACGGCCACCAACAAAGCGAGCGAACTCCTCTTCAAAGGCTTTTACCTCTGGACCTTGCGCCATCATTCCACTACGTAGTACGCGATCAACCGCTGCGCGCTCTTCGTCTCCGATGATTGGACGGGCTGCTGGAATCAATTGACTCTCTTCTCCACTAGTTACTTAACCTGTCGGTACTTATTACTTCTCTTCAGCCTTACTTCTCGTTCCTAACTTTTACTCCAACTCACTCAGCTACGAGTTCGTTCTCTGAGATCTCTCGATAAAAACTTTGATCCTGAGGGCATTGGAATCGGCCTCCACCAAGATCTGTGAGGGGAATTCCAGCCTTGCCTACCCAGCGAATACGCTTCGCTGGAACACCAGCCACCAGCGCATAGTCCGGCACATCTTTTGTCACGACTGCACCGGCCGCTACCAGGGCCCATTTACCGATGGTGACTGGAGCGATGCAGACAGCTCGTGCCCCAATGCTCGCGCCATCATGGATCGTTACTCCGACAGCATCCCAGTCGCTACCGCTCTTGAGAGAGAGATCGGTATTGACCGCTCTAGGGAATTGGTCGTTGGTCAAAACTGCAGCGGGACCGATAAAGACTCCATCGCCAAGTTGGGCAGGTTCATAGACCAGCGCATAATTTTGGACTTTGCAGTTGTTGCCGAGGGTTACACCGCTTCCGATGTAGGCACCACGGCCAATAATGCAGTTGGAGCCAAGGACAACTCGGTCGCGTATTTGGGCTAGATGCCAGATCGAACTGCCATCCCCAAGAGTTGCAGAAGCATCCACATCCGCGCTTGGAAGGATCCTTACAGCCATAAATGGAAGTCTAGCGGGTCAGCTTCGCCATCTCGGCGGCAAAAATCGCGTATTCCCGCTCACTATCGAGGTTCTCAGAGGCCCATTTTGCGCCCTGACTTCGCAACCTATCCAATTCCTCGGAGTTCACTTGCCAGCTCTTGAGCCGCTCTGCCACCCCTTCGGGTGTCGACTCGATTGCTCCGGAATTACTAGCCGATATGAGTTCTACACAGCGGGGAAGCGGAGTAGAGATAGTTGCTAATCCGACCGCCATGTATTCGTAGAGTTTGGATGGAACGGCCTCGATAAAGGCCGGGGTGCTTTCTAAGAGCGAGAGTCCGACCCAGGCACCAGCAGCAAACTTCCAAGATTCCTGTGGTGCCAACCTTCCGTGAAATCGCACACGAGTTTGGTTTGGATCATGAGATCGCAACCATTGATCAACGAGCTCTTGATCGCTACTTGCAACACCACCAACAAAATCAAAATCCCAATCCGTTGCTAACTCTGCAACGCGCAGCATGTCGTGCAAGCCGCGACTCTTACGCAAATCTCCGATGTAAATCGCTTTAGGAGTTGAACTGCGCTCGCCACTTAACGTAAGGAGAGAGGCATCTGGAAGGTTGCGAACAACCAGTCGATTTCTGGCATCGAACGGTGGGACCTGAACATCTGCAACCGTGGTGAGGTCTGCGCGTTTAGCAAACCACAGCGCCGATTTTGTATCGCTCTTTGCGATCCAACCAACAATGCCAAAATATCTCTTGGTCCATGCGCGATCATTGAGCAGACGCAGATAATCTTCGAAGAAGTCCACTGCCAATCTTCTTCTCAACAATTTAGCGATTGCAAAGCTCGGGGCGATAGCCTCGGGAGATATTGCGTAGATGACTCGACCCTTTGAGCGAAAGACAAAATATCGAGATCGAAAGTAACGAGGTCCAAGCGAACTTGCCTTCCAATGCGCTTTCAAGAAAGGCTTACGAATAAATAATTTGGAATCTGGTGAAGGTGCATCTTTGATTTCGCCAGGAGCAAATATTTCAACACTCAATCCAGCGCGAAGTAATGCGCGCGTTAAGCGATGCAATCGGGCATCAGCAAGACTGGCTCCCGAAGATATGATCGAGATATCGATTTTCTGCGACATCTGATCAGCTACTTACATATCTTCGTAGTTGGAAGGCAGCGATCCCACATTTAAGAACTTGAGATAGTCATCGACAATCTCATCAGGCTTGCCCTTTGCGAGCATCTGACCCTTATGCATCCAGATCGCGGTATCGCAGAGATCTGTAACGGTGGCAAGGGCATGTGAGACGATCAGAATTGTGCGAGCCTCGGCGCATAGTTGGCGCATTCGCTCAAATGATTTCTCTTTAAATGCTGCATCTCCAGCAGATAAGGCCTCATCGAGCAACAAGATATCCGGAGTCATACTTACAGCAACGGCAAAGGAGAGACGACCGTACATACCGCTCGAGTATGTGCGAACTGGAAGGTCGATGAAACCATCTGGCAAGGCGGCAAAATCCGCGATCTCATCCGTCTTGTTGCTGATCTCATCCATGTTGAGTCCAGATGCCAAGCCACCCAAGATGATGTTGTCGCGTCCAGAGAGTGCAGGGTTAAAACCAACGCCGAGAGCGAGCAGTGTTGAGATCTTGCCGTTGACAACCACTCTGCCGTCGGTAGGCGAGAGGATTCCGGCGATACATCGCATGAGAGTTGATTTTCCAGCTCCATTTGAGCCCACAATTCCCAGCACCGAACCATGGGGCACATCGAGCGTCATATGTTTGATCGCTTCAATGGTGCGGGTGCGTTGCTTCTGTTTCATGCTGGCACGCATTACCGCATTCTTGAGGGTGCGCTTTGCTTCAAGACTTACCTTGTAAGTAATGGAGAGGTCCTCGATGCGAATAGCCAGATCTTCTGGCATAACGAGTGGAGATTTAGATACGGATGGCAAAATCGCGCTCCCTTGAGATGAAGAAGTATCCGCCGATCAAGATCGACGCGCCTGCCCAAAATACGCAGCCGACTAAAGTTTCTTTGTTCAGTGTTTCTCCACTTACCCAAACTCTTGAGGTCGCATTTAAGACCGGTCCGAGTGGATTTACCCAGAGAAGAATTTTCATATGTCCGCGCAGGCTGTTTGGAAGCCAGAGGACGGGGGAGAGGTACATCCAAATTCTGGTGATATACGTTAAGAGTTTATTGGTGTCACGGAAATACACATTGAGGGTTGCAAATACCAGCGCCAATCCAAATCCAGTCAACCCAGTGCAGATCAGAATGAATGGAATCCAGAGGAAGTGCCAGGTCCATCCTGGGACGATCGTTGTGGGGTAAGCCCACTTACCAGCAACCAGAATGAAGATGTAGACCGGAATTGTTGGAAGAAATTGTTGGAATGCCTGAATAGCGCATGAAAATGGAAGGAGCGCGCGAGGGAAGGCTTGATTGAGAATCAATCGCCCACCCATCGTGATTGAGAGCGCGCCAGCTGTGACACAGTTCTGAGCGAAGTAGAAGGTAAAGAGCCCAATCAAGAGATGATCAAGACGGGTGAGGCCAGGAAGCGTGCCGCCGGGGCGAATGATGGTGACCACGAGGTAGTACACAAAGCCCAAAAGCAGTGGATTGAGCACGAGCCAAACTTTTCCGAGCCGTGAATCTAGGTATTCCGCCTTGTCATTGAACTTTGCCAACTCCGTGGCAAAGGCACGCCGTGTCCAAAATTCCTTGATGTAAGGGATGAGAGGTGGCAGAGAGGCACGGTGTGGCTCGAAAACCTGGATCTTGGGGACGAAATTTTCGTTCACGGGCATAGGGGTAAGTGTGCCATCCCAAGGGGCTCTCTATGCACAGGCCCAAGTGTGAGCCTAAACGCGCCCCAGCCCCAGCCTGCAGAATCCCCACATTCGGGCGGCTATCAACCGCCTCTCAGCATGACCTTCTCGAAGGCCATCGCTAGGACGATGTGTAAGAACCACGAATCTAACTATGAATATAACTATGAATATAACCATGTATATAACTATGAAAGGTGAAAATCCAGATGGATCAATTCCAGAAGAAGGCGGCTCCTACCGGGGTCGGTAAGAGTTGGCTCGCTCGAACCCTTGCGGTAGCCGTTATTGGGGCGATCGGCTTACCTGCCATTGTTCAAAGCAGCGCCGCCACAGCCGCAATAGCCGCCACCGCCGCTAAGTCACGCGTGGTGCGCCAGAGCGCACCAGTTAAGAAAGCGCTGACCAAGAAGGCACCAGTCAAGAAGGCACCGATCAAGAAGGCACCGGTCAAGAAGGCACCGGTCAAGAAAGCCGCGTCTCGTACAGCCACCGTTAAGAAGAGTTCTACCGGCGCTAGAACAGTGAAGAAAATTGCCGGTCGCTCAACAGGTGTTAAAAAGAGCATCGGAGCAAAATCATCTAGATCGATTCATAAAGTTGCGAAGCTGGGTGCACAGAGCGCCGCAGTGGCAGCAGGGACAGCAGCAGGGGTTGCCGTCTCCAAGAATCTCTCCCATAAGTTGGCCAACGAGAAGGCGGCAACTGGATCTGACACTAAAGCAACAGATACGACTACAGCCGCAGGTGCAACCAACTCTTCGGCAACAACAACCACACCGGAGACAAAATCCCAGAGCGATTCTGCGAAGTCCGCAGAGAGTTCAGTGGGTTCAGAGGCGGTTAAGGCCGATGCAGCAGGAGCTGCAAAGGTGAGCAATGGCTCCTCAAAGAGCACAAAATCTAGCAAGGCCGTTAAGGCTCCCAAGGTTAGTAAGGCCACGAAGGGAACTTCGGCTAAGCCGATGAAGAAACTTCGTATGCGTCGACTGCATGTAGAACCTTAATTAGTTCAAAGTTGGGCTGGGTCATTTTGGGCGAAATCAAGTGATTTGATTGATCAATGCGATGAGATGATTGATTATCAAATTACGAAATTTGATGGCTAACCTGCAAGCCGTCAAATACACGAGCAAATTGACCCTTCCAATTTTAGATCAAATTCAAGGCAAATGGGCAGCAAATTGACAGCAACTTTGGCGAGCTTCCCCTTGTGGGGGTTATCGATAGGGAGTAACTTCTTTTCATGGAGATCATCTTTCATACACGCAATGCAGTTTTAGCAGAAGATTTTCGTTCCATCGCTTCAGATAAGCTTCAAACGCTGCAACGATTTGGTGTTGTCTTGGACGGAATCAAAGTCGAGATAATCCACGAATCAAATCCCCGTTTTGGGAAGACCTCCCATCTTGTGACTCTGACATCTCATGGAAGTGGACCATTTGTTAGGGGAGAAGGACAGGCATTTAATGACCTGGCGGCATTTGATCAAGCGGTTAAAAGTATTGAATTGCAATTACGCAAGGCGCATGAACGTCTTAAAGATTATGGGCACCAGTCGCTTCGCGAAGCGAGAGGCTAAGAACCTCGACATATAGCTCGACGTCGAGTTCGATTCGGAGACTCGATAACACGGGTTAGTAATTTGCTCCTTGGGGATAGCCACCTAGGAGATACTTAAGCCATGAAGCGAATCATCAATGCGCTCAAGACGGTAAGACGTTTTTTCTTGCGAAGAAAAGCGATCTATTTGGCGTGGCGAGTTCGATTCGATCGCGAGACCAGGCTTCGCTATTTTTCTTTCAAGCGTAGGTTAAAGAGCTTTTTTGGATCTCCATTCAGGTATAGACCGAGCTTCCTCATTGGGCCTACCAATTCGGCCAATCAAGCCACTCTCTGGGCACAGGCATTAACCAAGGCCGGCCTGCCCTCGCAATCTCTCAGAATTTCAGGAGAACCTTCGAAGGAATGGTTCACCACCGATTACGCGCTTTCGCGAGAGGAATGGACTGACTTTGCGCGGCGCCAACAACTTGCCGATGTAGTTGCCTCTACAAAAGAGATTGTGCTCTTTGAGTCGCTCAGACCAGTTTTTCGACTTCAGAATAAGAAAGATGGCAGAAATTTAATTCTTGAAGATTTCGAGTTGATGAAGTTGATCGGCAAGAAAATCGGCGTTGTATTTCACGGTAGTGATATCCGAGATACTGCGGCCCACGCCGCACGAAACTCTTTCTCACCCTTCCACAATGAGAGTCCAGAGTTGGAACAATTGCGAGCTCGGACTGCAGCGAACAAAGCGCTGCTTCCTGAAATTAGAGCGCGGAAGATTCCAATTTTTGTCACCACAAAGGATTTATTACTCGATCTTCCAGATGCGCATTGGTTACCTGTCACAATCGATTTTGAAAAATTCCACAAAGTCGCAGTGGAATCGCCTATCTATCCAGTTCCGCAAGCACCTCTCCGTGTGCTCTTTTTGCCAAGCCGATCCTGGCTGAAATCGGCAGATCTCATTGAACCAGTCTTGTTGCGCCTTCGCGATGAAGGTGTGATTAGTTACCACAGTTACCTAGCTGCGGGGGAGAGCCTCACTCATGATCAGGTGCCTAACGCGATCGCACAAGCAGACCTTGTGATTGATCAATTTCTGGGAGTAATTGGAGTCTTTCCAATAGAAGCACTCGCTGCTGGTCGTTTAGTTATGAGCTATGTACCTGAAGAGGCGGGCGAAGTTCCCATCATCAATATCACTCCAGATACGCTCGAATCAGAAATTCGAAGAGTCGCAAGAGATAAGCCACGTCCCAAGGCCGGTATTGATTATGCGCGTGAGTGGCACGATGGCCGCGAAAGCCTCTTAGCGCTTGCCGAAGTTTTTGGTTTTAAGATCCAATAGTTTTTGCATTTAAGAACTTTTCGTCTCTTATTAGGGGAGCGGGCCAATATATTTGCGGTATCCCTTCTCCCAATTTGTGAGAAAAATTTCCTGCCCCGCATTGAGCGACAGCTTTCCCGAGCAAACAAGGAGATGGATCTGATTTTCGAGCTGATCTTTAACATATGAACTGTACTTAATGTTATGAGGTTCGGGAAAGAGATTGAGTGGGCTACTGGGATTACCGCCGACCTCAAGAGGGACGATGTGGTCCTCTTCGTAATCTTTCATGTTGAGGTCGCCATCTAAGTTGTAACCGGAGTGAAGCTGGTTGTACTTGAGTTGATTGGTGTAATTAACGGGTGGACGAACAGTTGCCGTCCAACCAACGACGCAGATGGTGCTACGAATATTGGCTTGAGTTACCGCAGGATTTATCGCGCCAGGAGTCAATTTCACATTTGGTAGCCCAGAGTTTTCGGAATAGGTAGCCGCACCACAAGCAGATAGCCCGAGTGAAGCGGCCAATAACAAACTGGTTGTTATAAGAAGTGATCCTCGCGATGTGCGACGAATGAGGGCGGACTCCCAAAGGCTAGGCTCAACAGAGTTACGAGCCTTCACCATTAAGGGCATTGAAATCCGAACTCTCCTTCTACATTTGCAGGCACTTTGCCGCATCCAACGAGAGCAGTTCCGAAATCGACAATGCTCCACTTCTTGTTTACTACTGTAGCGAAGCCGTATGCGTTATCTGTTACGGGCAGATATGGAACTGTGGTGAAGATAATCCATTGTGGATTAACTTTTGAACTTCGAATGTCGACGACCGCCCCGAAATACTTATCACCTTGCATCTCGGTATCAATTATCTTGGTTACTAAATCGGTGCTTGTGGCTTGAGGTACTAGCGCTCCGCCTTTATATTGATTGAAGTACGGAGTTGGCGAGTTTGGGTATTGCCCGAGAAGAGTCCAAGGAACGACCACTTGCGACAACTCACCCTGCTTTGCATTTGGCCATTGCAATAGCCAACCGGCTTCGGTATCAAGACCCACTGGTAGTTTGCCGGCGATTTGAGCCTTAACTGCATCACTTTTCCAAGTGACCAATTTCGGATGGTTGGCATCAAAAGAGGAGACGAGCAGATTGATTCCAGCAATTAAGTTGCTGTTATCTGGTCGTTGATCACCAGACTGCACTCCACATCCCGATAGCACCAGAGTTGCGCTCACCAGAGAGCCAAGAAGAGCCAGAGTGCGAGATCGCGTATTCACCTGACGATAGTAATCCCTGGCGCGCTCTCCACAGGGGAAAGTTATCCCCAGTCACTTTTAAGGGTTGGTAGATCGAATTCCACTTGGAGTTTGCTCTCCATGTGAGCGATTTAAAGGGCGATATCAAGAGCGTTATTAAGGGTGATCTCAAGGGCGAAACAAGGAATGAATTTGGCCCCCTGGCTGCTCTGATGGCAGATCCCACGGTCGAAGAGATCTGGATTAACTCCCCGCATCGTATTTTTATTGCTCGTGCCGGGGTAAGTCAGCTCACTAACTTGGTATTACAGCAACAGGATGTTCACGACTTAGTAGAGCGCCTTCTCATGTGGGGCGGCAGACGACTCGATCTATCCCACCCTTTTGTAGATGCCCGCTTGCCGGATGGAAGTCGATTGCATGTAGCGATACCTGATGTCACCGCTACTCATTGGGCGGTAAATATTCGCAAACACCTAATTCGCGGTAAGTCATTAGCCAATCTCGTTGAACTAGGCGTCATGAATACCGAGATAGCAGAGTACTTGTCGCAAGCAGTGCGAGAAGGGCTCAACATTCTCGTCAGTGGATCAACACAGGCAGGAAAGACGACTCTCTTAAATGCGCTCGTAAGCGCTGTTCCCTTTCACAATCGAGTCATCACGATCGAGGAGGTCTTCGAGCTCAAGCCACAACTTCCTGATTGCATAGCGCTGCAAACTCGCCAGGCAAATTTGCAGGGGGAGGGTGAGATTCCACTTCGGAAATTAATCAAAGAGGCGTTAAGAATGCGGCCATCGCATCTAGTGGTGGGGGAGATTCGCGAGGCTGAAGCGCTCGATCTTTTGATAGCACTTAACTCCGGCCTGCCTGGAATGGCGACGATTCATGCCAATGCTGCCCGTGATGCAATTGCCAAATTACAGACCTTGCCCTTACTCGCCGGTGAAAACATCTCCTATCAATTTGTGGCACCGATTGTCGCAGCAACTATCGACTTAATCGTTCATTCAACAATTTTGCGAGATACAGGCGAACGGCGGATCGTAGAGATTGCTCATGTCACTGGGCGAATAGAAAACGATCGCGCAGAGATCGAACCTCTCTTTCTTTATCGAGATGGAAGATATGAAGTGGGACTTGGAGATCCGTATCGAGTCTTCAAAACTAGTGAACCACAGTGGAGCGCATGATGAAGCTCTCTACTAAGCCCAAGTTCGTTCACATTCTTGTGGGGGCGATTATTGGTTTTCTGGTGGCTCATACTTTGCTCGGAACCAACTTGCTTGCAATTCCGTGCGCTGGACTCGGAGCGTCCGTACCCACGGTGATTTTGAAGCGAAAACTGCAACGTCGTCAGCAATCTCTATCTGTTCTATGGCCAGAGCTACTTGACCACATGATTTCTGGGCTCCGCTCTGGCCTTTCAATTGCAGAAACGATCTCCAGTTTGTCTACGCGAGGGCCCGAAATTTCCCGCCCCATTTTTTCTGAATGCAGGCGCCAGCTCATTACCGGGGCGGATATGTCGAAGATCTTTATTTACATCAAATCAGAGTTTAGTGATCCAGTTGCCGATCAGGTATGTGAGGTGCTGGATTTTGCGCGAGGGACAGGGAGCCGCGATACCGCAGTAACACTTAGGACGTTGGGGGACTTTATCCGGAGTGATATTGCGGTTCGTGGTGAGATTCGTGCGAAATTGGGATGGATCAAAAATTCTGCATTGGTGGCCGCCGCGGCACCATGGATTCTCCTCGTCATACTCTCCTCGCAGCCATCAACCTTGCAGGCTTTCTCCACTCTGAGTGGCCACTTGATTTTGCTCCTAGGCGTGGTCCTGTCAGTTCTGGCATATCTCTGGATGTCTCGTGTGGGGCGAGTGCAGGAGGTCCAACGGATATTTCGAGGTGAACTCCAGTGAGATTTCTCTTGGCCCTTATTGCGATTGCTCCCATCTTTGTGATCGCAGTAAACATGATGTGGGAAGAGTTTCGAAGTGAGCTGGTAACGGGATATAGCAATGCGACCTACAAAGTTGAGAGCAAGAAATCCCGCAAGCAGATTGAATCCGAGTTTCCGCAGGTTGTGGAGTTGTTTGCAATTTTGTTGGCCGGCAACTTGAGTCCCGCGACCGCCCTGGAACACATCAGTCGTCGAACGCAAGGAGAGTTTGCTCTACTTCTACGGGAAACTGTTTCAGAGATTCACGGGGGAGCGAGCTTTTCGCATGCCCTAGATCTTATGAATACTCGCATTAAATCTCCCATAGTGCGCAGGTTCTGTGACTCCCTAATGATCGCCATCGAGCGCGGATCACCTCTAGTAGATGTGGTCAATCGACAGGTCGAAGAGGTTCGTAACGAGGAGCGCTCCCAACTCCTTGTTGCAGCAGGCAAGGCAGAGATTGCCCTCATGATTCCCGTCGTCTTTCTCATCCTTCCCATCTCAGTTCTCTTCGCCCTCTGGCCCTCCTACTTTGCACTCGGTCACAGCATCGGATTCTGACAACAGAAATATGGAAGCAATACCAAAGAAGCACTACCAAAGAAGCACTACCAAAGAAGCACTACCAAAGAAGCACTACCAAAGAAGCACTACCAAAGAAGCACTACCAAAGAAGCACTACCAAAGAAGCACTACCAAAGAAGCACTACCAAGTTCCTCCAACGAATCCTCAAGCAGGGAGTACAAATGAAAGTAATTCACATTCCATTTCTAAAAAGGAATGCCCACCCGTTTCTCGGTCTTAATGAAAAAACGAAAGCGAATACCCGGCCGCATGCCAAGCCCCGCATGGAGCTGCTTACAAATCTGAAATCGAATCCGAAGATGAATCTGAAACCGAAACTGAGAGAGAATCGCATTGTTCAGAGGGCCTCAGAGCGAATTTTGAAATCTTCAATTCAGGTTTTCCGTACCTTCAGCGAAGAGCGTGGAGATGTCCCGGGATGGGTCTTAGTTGTCCTGATGACGACGGGACTTGTAACCGGCATATGGACTCTGGCCGCACCTCGGATCGATTCAATTTTGCGAAACTCGCTTGATTCGATGAGCGGTATTCGATGAGGTTGGTTTCGGCGATATCGGGAAAACTGCATCACCTTCTCGAGGAGCTGCGAGATGAGCAGGGAAATGTCGAGAGCGCGCTGACACTAATCCCACTTATGCTTCTTTTTCTGAGCGTCTTGCAGATCTGTATCTCCGTTTACAGCCGCGATACCTATAGCCAAATCACTCAGGGGGCCGTTGCTTTCACCGCTATGGGCGATGGTTCATCTCAGTCGTGGAGCTCTAACCCGATTGCACTGCCACTTCCAGGAGGAGGCTCGGTGCTAGTAGGAGAGCGTGAGATAAAAGTTCCCGCGATATCTCCGCTGCTTCCCACCGGTGACTCCTTTGGAACCACGGGAGTCGCGGTGCAGGAGTGAGCAAAAGGTTGAGATCACGCCTCGCAAGTAGTACTGAAGTAAGGAAGCAATCGAGATCAAGTTCTGGATTGAGTTCTGGATTGAGTTCCCGACCAAGTTCTTCCGCGCGGTCGATCTCACATTCAATATTTCGCTCGTTCTGCGATCAGGAGGGAAGCGCGGTCATCGAATTCGTTGTGCTGGCACTTCCACTTTTACTTCCGCTGACGGTCTATCTCAATGAAGTTCACCAAAACTCAATAATCAACTCCGATCTTCATAATTTAGCCAGACAAAGTGCTCGCGCTTTTATTACGAGCAATGATGAAAGCCTGGAGAGTCCTCGGATGCAGACGATTCTCAATTTATTCGAGAGCAAAATCTTGGCTCCCTCAGGAATTTCGGAGGTTCCCACCCTCAATATCGAGTGTTCGGCCTACCCATGTTTAACGCCAAACGCCGAAGTAAAGGTGACTGCATCCATTACTCATCTCCATAAAAACTTCTCTGGGATATTTAGATTTATCTCGGCACCGTCAGTCCAGTTTTCAGCGAGCGATACTCAAATCGTGGATGCGTGGAGATGAAAAGGCTTCCGATAAGAGATCTTCTACGTGACGAAACCGGGAGCCTCTCGATATTGGTTTTCGCCCTATTTTTCGTTCTACTTGTATCTTCACTTGGCGTCGTGGATATCTCGGATAATTTTTTGGCCAAGCTCCAATTGATCGAGATTGGCGAAGTTGCTATTACGCAAGCAGCCCATCAGTTATCACTTTCGCGCTATTACTCGGGCAATGTATTAATGGATAGTTCAGGTGCGGATGGAACTCAATTTAGGATTCCACTGGATTGCGCTAAGGCGTTTTCAACTTTTGAAGAAGAGATAGCAGTCTCTCAGTTCCGAGGCGAGGTGATCTCGATTCAGGGATGGAATTGCTCTAATGATGAGGTCAGCGGAACTCTCTCGGCTCAGATACCAGTTTTACTGAAGTTGCCATTCGGAATTGGTGGCGAGACCACCACCATCACCGCAACTATCGGGGCTACTTCGATCATTGGGGGAGTTCGGCCCTGAAAGTTGCTTCAAATATTTCCTTCAAGAAGCGGAACTTGTTCCCTCAATAACTACCTCTTTTCCCTTCAATAACTACCTCTTTGGAACCATTACTCTTAACCCATGGCCGCTCGCGAGTATTTACAAGAAGTAAGGGCCTTGGACTCCACCTTGGTAAGCATCGAAAAGGTTCTGGATCTACCTAAATTGCAAGCTGATGCTCTATCGCTCGAGGCGGAGGCAAGCGCCCCCGACTTATGGAATGACCCAGAGAAGGCCCAGGTCGTTACGAGCAAATTATCCCGCGTGCAATCCACCCTCAATCGAATCACCACGATACGTCGCCGATTGGAGGATATTCCGCTCCTTCTTGAGCTTGCAGAAGAGGATAAAGATCAGAAGGCATTAGCAGAGGCAGGTCAAGAGCTCGATGATGTGACCCGTGCAATTGGGGAACTTGAAGTTCAGACTCTCTTGAGTGGTCAGTACGATGAACGAGATGCTTTGATGACGATACGTTCGGAGGCTGGTGGCGTTGAAGCTGCTGATTGGGCTGAGATGCTCAGTCGAATGTATCTCCGCTACTGCGAGCGCAATTCTTACAAGGTCGATGTTCTTGAAACCTCTTATGCAGAAGAGGCTGGAATTAAATCCACCACCTTCCGAGTGAGCGCACCCTATGCATACGGAAAACTCTCTGTGGAGCAAGGTACGCACAGGCTGGTTCGAATCTCGCCCTTTGATTCACAGAGCCGACGTCATACCTCCTTTGCCGGCGTAGAAGTTGTGCCCGTTGTTGAACAATCCGATCACATTGATATTGATGAGAAAGAGATTCGCGTCGACGTCTATCGCTCCTCCGGTCCAGGTGGTCAAGGCGTGAATACAACCGACTCCGCGGTTCGGATCACTCACATTCCAACTGGCATCGTTGTTTCGTGCCAGAACGAGCGCTCGCAGATTCAGAATAAGGCGACGGCGATGGCCGTCCTGCAATCCAAACTTCTGGAGCGACGTCGCCAAGAGGAGCGCGCCCGAATCGACGCCCTCAAAGGCGATAACTCGGGATCATGGGGCAACCAGATGCGCTCGTATGTTCTAGCTCCCTATCAAATGGTGAAAGATCTCCGCACTGACTACGAGGTCGGAAATCCGGCAGCTGTTCTAGATGGCGATCTTGATGGATTTATCGAGGCTGGGATTCGCTGGAGAATGAGTGGGAATAAAGAGCACGCCTAGAACAACCAGGTAAGAACAACCGGGTAAGAACAACGAGGTAAGAACAACCGGGTAAGAACAACCGGGTAAGAACAACCGGGTAAGAACAACCGGGTAAGAACAACCCACGCTTGACTGGCCTCTCGCCCTCCGCGCGACCCAGACTTACCGAATTGCCCTGTTTATGTACTTTTTCACAGGCAATTGAAGCCCAATCTCCCCGACTTCAACCTGCTCTCAAACTAAACTGTTGCAGTAACTTTGCCCCGTCGCCCAGCTTCCAGGAGTCTTTCGTGATCAAATTTGAGAATGTCACCAAGATTTATCCTAAGCAGGAGCGAGCGGCCCTCGATCGCGTCGATCTAGAGATCACCAAGGGTGAGTTCGTATTCCTTGTAGGGCTCTCAGGCTCGGGTAAATCCACCTTCCTGCGTCTGGTCCTCCGAGAGGAGCAACCCACTAGCGGGAGCATCATCGTTGCCGGCAAGGAGTTGGGCACCCTCGCCGACCATAAGGTTCCCGAGTTACGCCGCCAAGTCGGCACCGTTTTCCAGGATTTTCGCCTCCTGCCAAATAAGACCGTCAGCGAGAATGTCGCGTTCACTCTCCACGTCCTTGGTTACTCCCAAAAGGAGATCAACCGAGAAGTCCCCGAAGTCCTAGAGATGGTGGGGCTGGAAGAGAAGGGCGATCGAAAGCCAAGTGAGCTCTCTGGTGGAGAGCAGCAACGCGTAGCGATCGCGAGAGCATATGTAAGCCGTCCGATGATTCTTATTGCAGATGAGCCCACGGGAAATCTCGATCCCGCTACAAGTGTGGGAATTATGAAGTTGTTAGATCGAATTAATCGAGACGGTACGACCGTCGTTATGGCGACCCATGATGCGGGTATTGTCGATCAGATGCGCAAGCGGGTTATCGAACTCGAGGGTGGTCACGTTATTAGAGATCAGGTTCGTGGCGTCTATGGGTATACCGGTTGATTTGAGCGGGAGCATCAACTTTAATTTTTTTGAAGGTGCAATACAGAAGGTGCAATACAGAAGGCAAGTAACTTGTAATCGAGTTACTTCGAAACGGGGGAGAGGCAGAGATGCGCGCAGGATTTGTATTTAGTGAGGTCCGAATTGGACTGCGCCGAAATCTCACCATGACCTTCGCCGTAATAATCACGGTTGCTATTTCACTCACCTTGCTCGGAGTGGGTTTCCTCGCCAATTCCCAAGTTCGAGTTATGAAGGATTACTGGTACGACAAGATTGAGGTCTCAGTATTCCTCTGCGGCTCTCTATCTCAATCGCCATCTTGTTCTGGAGGACCAGTTACCGCGGCACAACGAAACGCGATTCAAAGTGATTTAAAATCCTTGCCAGTAGTGCAAACCGTTTACTACGAATCACAGGCTGAGGCTTACCAACATTTCCAAGAGCAATTTAAAGGCTCTGCGATTGCGCAGAATGTAACCCCAGATCAACTGCCTGAGAGTTTTCGCGTTAAATTGAAGGATCCGACGCAGTTCAATGTTATTCAGAGTGCATTTGCTGGTCGACCTGGTGTGGACACTGTTCAAGATCAGAGACAAATTCTCGATAAATTCTTCAAATTACTCGGAGTGCTCCGCGATGGAGCTCTACTCATTGGAATCGTGAGTGTCTTGACTGCCGCGCTATTGATCAGCAATACGCTGCGTCTGGCCGCCTTTAGCCGTCGTCGGGAAACTGGCGTTATGAAGTTGGTCGGTGCTTCATCGTTCTCAATTCAGCTGCCATTCCTCCTAGAAGGTCTCTTCTCCGCGCTCTTGGGATGGGCGGTTTCAACGGGGCTGCTCGCTGGATTTAAGGCATTGGTAGATACCAAAGTTGCCCCATTGCTCTCATTCACTCGCTTCTTCCGCTGGACAGATGTTTGGGTCGCCTCAGCGGGGCTGTTGACTGTGGGACTTTTAGTCTCCGCCATAGCTTCGATACTCACGCTGCGTAAATACCTCAAAGTCTAGTTTTTAAAAGTACTCGACTATGTCTATAAATGATCAGGGCGGAGATGCTCAAAGTGGCTCCGCGAATGGCATGAGTCGATCTGATTTTGAGACGCAGCAAAAGCAAAAATTCTCAAAAGTAATTCCCGGACCTTATCTTGGGAAGGTTTCAATGGTTCGGCTCTCCTTATTGCTAAGCCTATTGCTTATCTTCTCCAGCTCGGCATATGCAATCGGATATCTTGTCAGCGAGAACCAGCACCCGCCTTCACTTGTAGATCAAGCTATTAAGCGAATCTCGAGCGGAGATCCTCACTCTCCGACAGAGATTCTCCTGCAGCGTGCGGCGATCGAAGCTGTTCTTAAAGCAACTAAAGATCGTTGGTCAAACTATTTTCCACCTACTACTGCGAGCGCTTTCGATGCAACACTCGAGGGAAGATATTCGGGAATCGGAATCTGGCTACGTCGCACCCCTGCTAATCAGTTAGAGATTTCTAGCGTGCAACCTAAATCTCCTGCAGCATTGGCTGGAATTAAAGTTTCAGATCAATTGATTTCTGTAGATGGAACGGATGTCTCCTCAGCAACTGTTGCCGATGCGATCGCGGCGCTGAGAGGGAGTCCTAATACAACTGTTGCCCTTGATCTACGGCGAAACAGCTCAGAGATCAATGTGAAGGTAAAGCGAGCCGCAGTCTTGACGGGTGATGTGCTGGCTTCACAGGTTGCGCCTAAAACTTTGTATATTCAAGTCTCTGCCATATCGCTTCACTCATCTGACGATGTTGCAACTGCCCTCGCGAGATATCCTCATAGTCGCGCAATAATTTTGGATCTCCGTGATAATCCAGGGGGAGTTTTGAGTGAAGCGGTTGCGTTAGCTTCGCAATTTCTGAGCCCAGGAGTTGTTGTCTCATACACGCGTAAGGATGGAGTTCCTCAGGTAATGAGTTCAACTAATTCTTCTCCCGATACCGCACCGATGGTTGTCCTTATAAATGGAGCCACGGCGAGTTCAGCAGAAGTTATTGCTGGAGCGCTCCAAGATCGGAATCGTGCCGTAATCATTGGAGATCGAAGTTACGGCAAAGGAGCGGTCCAAGAGATCAGTTCGCTCAGCGATGGCTCCCAACTAGAGATAACCGTCGGCCAATATCATCTGCCTTCGGGGCGTGCGATAGATCAGGTTGGCATTACTCCAGATTTGAAAGTCTCTGAAAATGGCGAGATCGCACAAGCTATATCGATTCTCGCTGGTCTAGTTGCCCTCGATTCAGGGAAGAGTAATAACCTGAAAAAGTAGGTGAGAGAAGAGCTGCTGGCTTTCAAACTATGCTCGTAGCCTTCGAACCATGCTCCTAACCTTCAAACTAATTGTCGCTTGATCAACGTGGGTAGATTCTTGGCAGGCTTAAGAATTTTTATAACTCTTTGACGCGTTTCAATTATTTGGTACTTGCGACCGCTCCTTTCTTCTAATCTCTCAGTGCTCCCGACCAATCGATAAACCCGACCTATGGTTGGTCTTCCGCTTACCGATATGCATCAGCGAGGTAGTAACCTCCCGCGATACGATTAGCCATTAGATTGGCATTGAGTTCTTTGTTCTGACCACAAATACGTCAGGATGATCTTTACAACTTCGAGAGGCAGGTGATGAAATGGTTAAAGAGATTGGTCGCAAGTTAATTGCGCAGAACAAGAGTGCTCGCCATGACTATTTCATCGAGGATGTCTGGGAGTGCGGAATTATGCTGACCGGCACTGAAGTGAAGTCGCTGAGGGCTGGTAGAGCATCAATTATCGACGGTTTTGCCATGATGAATAATGGCGAGTTGTGGTTGAGCAACGTGCATATTCCTGAGTACACCGAGGGGACCTGGAACAACCACACTCCACGTCGCGACCGCAAGTTGTTAATGCACAAAAAGGAGATCGACAAGATCGCCGGAATCATTAAGCAAGGTGGCCTCACTTTGATTCCCCTCTCCCTCTATTTTAAGGATGGCAAGGCCAAGGTCGAGCTGGCTTTAGGAAAGGGCAAGAAGGCATACGACAAGCGCCAAGATTTGAAGGAGAAAGAGGCAAACCGGGAGATGACTCGAGCCCTTTCGCGTAGAAACTCGGGGAAAGACTAAATTCGAGCGTTCTAAATTCGATCGTTTTACATTAGTACTACTCAAGTTCCACCTAGCGGCATAAGTACTAACTAGGCATAAGTACTAACTAGGCATAAGTACTAACTAGATAGTGTGTTGGGTAAGTTGAATGGTGGCCCGTTAATCTGTGATTGACAGGCCAACCCCAACAGGATCTCCACCTATCTCAATACATTTCTTAATTTTGACCTTCAGGACCAGTCCCCTCGTGAGGCTCCTGCGCAATAAAATCCCACTATCCCGACCGTTAGATTCCACATAAGTACGGGAGGTCATTAACAATTATGAGGTCAAGTGCTGGCATTACTCTCACTATCGCTCAGAGAATCGTCCCCACAATAGCCCCGACAATTACTTCGAAACTTACCCTCATACCTAAGGGCGAAATTAATTGGTTCCTTGGCTTTAGAGAAGTGGCATACAATTGGAATGCAACCTAACCCCTGGGGGTGAACGGTCTCGACTTTAGATGTTGGGGCAGAGGAAGCGGGCCGAGGAAGCCGGGATGATCTCGTTAACCAATAACCCTGGCAAAACTATAAGCGCCAGTACAACTGCCGCTGATTTCTCCCTCGCTGCTTAAGCGATAGAAATCCGTTAGACCGAGTGCGCCTTCGACTCGGAACCTAGCGTCGCTAGAGGGCTTACCTAGATGCAATGTTGCAGGTGCATTCGGGGAAATTAACTGCAAATGAGTTCGTTGACTACATGTTCGCGTGAGAGTCAGGACTGAGAAGACGTTTAGCGGACTACGCCCGTAGAAGCTCTGTGTCAGTACTAGAGGACCCGGGTTCGATTCCCGGCACCTCCACGAAGGGGGAGTAGCGAAAGAAATGGAAATGAGTAGCGAATAAAACTACTCAATTCCAGGATCGCTACTCCCCAACTATTAGCGCCAATGCAAAAGCCCGAAGCTTGATTCGAAGCATTCGGGCTTTTTCGTTAAGTCACGAGAATTATTTGCGAACCAAGAATTCTTGATCTATGGCCTGCGCGTCTTCAAACGACAACTCTTGTAAGCCATGGAATTCGGGGTCTGGAGCCAGCAATGGATCAAGTGGATCTCCTAGTCCCGTCTCATCATTCCACTTACGCAGAAGTCTCAAATTCGTCACTGCCGCCGAGACTGCGACAGCAATTGTCACGAGTGGAAGACCTTGAAATTGGTGGGTGCCTCGATCGTGACCAGTGGCCGTAGTGCTCTTAAATACACCAAAGGTGCCTTCCACGTAGGTCCGTCGATTATAGGAAAGTCTCCATGCCTGGCTTCCCCAATAATGTTTTTGGTTCAATTTCATCGATATTTGCTCAGCTTCTGATTCGACTCGAAGCTGAACTGTCTCCTGGGTACAAATTGCCGGTCTACCAACTTCGCCTGGGGGGTTGTCCACCACAGGTAGTCCGAAGGTAATCGCGGTGGCTACAGTGCCTTCGCGAAGGGGACAGCCAATCGTTCCATTACGTGCTGGGCAAGAGAAGCGGATTTTCCCGTCGGCAGACAGAGGAGAAATCCTTTGAGCAGCGTACGCCTGCCGCTCCTGGATTTTAGCTATAAATAAGTCTCTCGCCTCTTCGGTCGGCTTTGGACCCAGGGTCACTATCTCACCTAGGCGATTTGGAGTGGAGGGACAGTGCGCCCAACTGGCAGCAATTTTCATGCCAGACCAGTCTCTAAAACCTTGATCGTCTTCGCGCAAATCGATCACTTGTGCAATGTCGCGCTTCATCAATTCAGTGGCCCAGGTGACATATTTCTTATGACTATAGTGACGATCTACGAGCAAACTCCCAACCTTCTTCCCTCTCCCAATCAGACGATCGATCATTCTCAAGCAAGGGTTGACCATGTTTACAGAGGCTGGAATTACCACCAAAGTTTCAATGAGTGCAGGCTCCAAACGAGTTTCGCCATCCTGAGTTCGAATCTTCGGCACTCGAGTCATCGTTTCGATGTCATAACCAAAGTATTTTTCGGACTCACCATTTTTTGACGTCTTATAACCCCAGCGGGCATCACTCGCTCCGCGGCAGCCCCGCCCGGACTTGATTGGAGCTTTGGGATTTTCTTCGTTCAACTCTAAGGATTCAGAGATCAGCCCAATAGGTTTGATCGAATCGTTCGCATCCATCAATTCTTCGTGGCAGAGTGCGGGAAGTAGATCTATTTTCCTGCGAGCCTTCCCTTTTTCGGAGGCCCAAATGCCTGTTCCGTCCAGGGCGTAATCAATTGACCCCTCAGGTCGCTTGGGCAATGTTTTACTGAGCATGTCAGAGACGAACTGATCAAGGCACTCCCTCCTTTGGTGACGGAGGTACTTTTGAAGTTGCGGTGCCCGCGCTTGCGAGAAATCCAATTGTCCTGTGATGCGTTTACTTAATTGGTAGAGATCATTTATGCAGAGAACTTTAACCTGGCCCACTTTTTCGCCCTGACTTCGAACTCCTAGATGCCACTGGTCGACAAGTGGGAGGTCTCGGGTTAGGACTTCATACACTTTTGTCAGGTATTGAGCGTTGTACTTATCCATTGTGAGGAAAAGTCCCACGATAAAGATCAATGGGTCCATACTTCTTCCACCGCGATTGTCTGGATAAAGGGCCTCAGCAAGGTTACGTGCAGCTTCTTCACAAATGAATCGGGCTTTGGAATAGTCACTATGAGTTATAGCCATTATTCGTCACCCTTTAGGAGGCCAAAGTGAGCGGTGATTTCATCCTGGGTATAGCGCTTCGCTAGATCAGTCAATGTTCTAGCGCTTTTCAAACCCGCGGCATGAAGAACCACTTGCACAGGGATTGCCTCACTCATCAATTCCGCTATCCACGTTGTGCGTAGCCGACTGGCCTCAATATGCGGAACATCTTTTCCTAGAGCGACCACGCGGCTCGTGATTTCTCCTGCAATGTTCTTCCTATTTCGCACACTTCCGATTACCAGGGTTTTTGAGGGAAGCCCTGCCACTCCTCTTCGAACGTAATTTTCCCATTCGCGCCGAACCGGAATGACTCGCCTCCGCTCATCTCGCCCCAGAGTGACGTATACCCCAGATTCGCCGCGATCATCGATGTCGCCAGCGTGAAGCTCTCGAAGCTCTGTGACCGCTGCTCCAGCACCCCTGCAAACTCCGAGAATGAATGCGAGCTGTCTTGTCACGCTCTCAGATTCTTGGGTTGAGGCAATACGAATTATCGCGGCCATTTCAGCCGCGCTGTAGGGGTCTGAGACCGCCTTGTGCCCTACGGGAGCTATCGCAGGCGGAGCATCAACCCCTGGATTGAGTTTGCTCGCTAAACATTTTAGCCGGCGGTAACGCTGTGAGAGGCTAGCCGTATTTCCCTGCTTCTTTTCTACCCGCGCATAATCATCAATCAACTGGTGGGACATTAGAGATTGCCACGCGAGATCACGACCTTGCGATGCCGCCCAGGCTGTCAGAGCTGAAACATCAGAGCAGACTTTGCGAAATAGTGTGACACTCAAAATATGCGAGGTTCGTTCCATCACCGCAACGAATGCTAAATGAACTTTTTCGCGGTCTTGCTCCGCGGCGGATTTGCAGGTGTAGCCACTCATGATTTGCTGGTGGTACTTAGGGATTCTTTGAGTAATCGTGGCAACTTTTGCAACGTTTGAGTTATTCATTCGTCTAACTTCTGCCATGCTCGGCTTTTTCAAGGTTGTGGTGCTCATTTCAATTATGCGTCCTTCTCTCTGCCTCTTGGTTGAGGTTCGATGGGAACCGTGCTCAGTCGCAACTGGTGCGCACTCAATATCGACATATTTCTTGGGATTTCTTAAATAGCGGTCTGCGGTGACGGATGGAATTTGATTCCAACGGAGCACCATTCGATCAAGGTCGTATTCCGTTACTCCCGCTCTCCTAAATTGGACAAATGCAGGTTTGGTTCCATCAAGTTGTTCCAAAAGCCACTCATCACGCAAGCGGGGCCAGAGGTAAGACAGTGAGAGTTCGCGCAACCACGTTGAAGTCAGCTGAGCATCTGGAACTTTATAGAGTTCTAAATCGACTGTAGCAAGCGGACTAAGGTGCGAAATCCAATTTTTGGAGAGTGGACGCCGATCTCCATTGGCATCCAAAATGGCTGAGATTCCTCGATCTCCAAAGAAAATTCTGGCCTCATCGGCTCTCTCACCGATAAGTCCGGCGCCTAGAGCCAGAATTAATCGACGGGTCACATGAAGTTGCACGGAGCCACGGGGACGACGCAGGAATTGGACTAGCTCCTCGAAATGTTGAAGAGTAAATGGCTTGGAGGCCTCTTTCTTTTGAGGCTTATCTGAGATGACTGACGGTAGATCATGTAAAACTCTGTGGAGGTGGGTCAGGATCTCTCCAACAACTTGAACTCGCTTGAGGCTTTGTCCACTGGAATTAAGCCTGACTCGGCTCCGCTCGATTCCCTCTTGGGTGAGCAATTGCTCTAGCGGCCCGTCAAAATGGCTCTCGGCCGCTTCCGCGAGTAGCGAGCCAAAAGAGGTGAGGAACTGGCCCGCCTTTTCTTTGGTTTGAGGTGCCGCCTTGCGAATTAGGTTGAGAATCTGTTCTCGGAGGCGTTCCCATTGCCCGGAGTGGGAATAACGGGGCTTATAAGCCGATAAGTAGATCTCGACCTCCGATGGAATTGCCGAGTGTTGATTTGCTTCCTCTATGTTCATAGGGATAACCGTTCGAATAAGCCGAAAATGCGCACGGGGGTTACCAAGCAAGAACTCAACCCCCTTGAGCGGAGTCAATCGAATGCCTGACACCGTCACCGCCTCCCAGTAATCTCTGAGGTGGTTAGGGCAATTGCCCGCAAATGGCATTTCGCCGTTGGGGTAGCCCTGGTCGACTCCGGCCTAAGGGCTCTGAAATGGAACATCAGATTTTGAAAAGAGAGAAACGTCTATGGCGCAGCTGACTCCCCAGGAGCAACAGGAAGTAACTCGGTTTCTTGAGGCCGGGAAGCCGCTACCGGATAAATACCGATTTCTACTCTTCGATGACAAGCGTGAGGTTGAGTTGGTTTGGAACGGCAAGACCAACGAAGTAACAAATGTTGTCCTTCCCTTTCAAGTAATTGAGCAAGTGGACGAGCCGCGTGCAGAGGTGGACACAAAAATGCAAATGAGCATGTTTGATGTTGATGAACGCGGGCGCCAACTAAAAGGTTGGCAAAATAAACTTATTTGGGGTGATAACAAACTGATTTTATCCTCGCTCAAAAACGGTCCCTTGCGCGACGAAATTGAGCAGAATGGGGGGATCAAATTGATCTACATTGATCCACCGTTTGATGTAGGGGCGGATTTCTCGATGGATATTGAATTCGGAGAGGACACATTCACCAAGCAACCTAATATTCTTGAAGAGATTGCTTATCGCGATACCTGGGGCAAAGGTTCTGATTCGTTTCTATCTATGATTTACGAACGGCTGCTAATTATGCGCGACTTACTAGCCGAAGATGGAACTATTTACCTACATTGCGATTGGCGTTTAGACGCCTATATTCGGAATGTTTTAGAGGAGGTGTTTGGTCGCGAGAATTTCATGAATACTATTGTTTGGTTACGAGATTCAGCCGCAAAGGGAGCAAAAAAGACCTCAAAACAATGGTCCCGCGAAGGTGACTCCATAATAGTCTTTCGAAAATCTGGGAAATCAATTTATAACACGGTGTACAAAGAAGAGCTGGGAGAAACTCAGCTGCGCGAATACATGTATGAGGATTCCGACGGTCGTAAATTCAAAAAGGTCACCCTCGGTGATTACTCAGAAAAATCAATTCAGACCTTCAGAGAGCAAAACCTCATATACAAGACTAAGTCTGGGCGAGAGTATAAGAAATATTATCTTGACGAAGCCAAATTTGCGATCGGTTCTATCTGGACGGACATAGTTAACCTCTCAAAGGGTCAACATGAACAACTTGGATATCCAACGCAAAAACCTGAGGCATTGTTGGCTCGCATAATTCAAGCGTCATCAAATCCAGGCGATCTAGTAGTCGACTTCTTTGCTGGTTCCGGAACCACGCCCGCTGTTGCCGAGAAGTTGGGAAGAAAATGGATAGCCAGTGATCTTGGTAAGTTTGCTATCCACACCACGAGAAAGCGGTTAATCGGGGTACAGCGAGAATTGAAGAAGAACGGAAAGGATTTTAGAGCCTTTGAGATTCTTAATCTTGGAAAATATGAACGGCAACATTTCATCGGCGTTAATGACAATTTGCGTATCGAGGAGCAAATTAAACAAATAGAGGAGAAAGAAAAGGACTTTGTTAAGTTGATTTTGCAGGCTTATAAGGCAGATGCAGCAGAGGGTTTCAAAACCTTTCAAGGAAAAAAATCGGGTCGCCTAGTCGCAGTGGGACCAGTCAATGTTCCTGTGTCCCGTCTCTTCGTGGAAGAGGTAATTCTTGAGTGTCGACAAAAGCACATTACTAAAGTGGACATCTTAGGTTTTGAATATGAAATGGGGCTCTTTCCTAATGTTTTGGACGATGCTAGATCCAAAGGGATTGATATATCTCCAAAACATATTCCAGCCGAGGTGTTCGACAAGCGGGCAGTTGATAAAGGTCAGGTTGTATTTCATGACGTCGCAGCCATCGAAATTAAGCCGATTATCAAGAAGAGCAGCATCGCGATTGAGTTAACAGATTTTTCCGTTTTCTATTCACAAGACTCCGTGTCAGCTGCCGAGACGACGCTAAAAGAAAAGGCTAGCAAGATTGTGGTTGAAAAGGGTCAAATAGTTAAAGTTTCCAAAGATAAGAACGGAATTGTGTCCAGAGAGCAACTCACAAAGAATTGGACTGACTGGATCGACTACTGGGCTGTTGATTTCAATTTTGAAAGCAAAAGGGAGATTGTCCGCGTCAAGAATGAGGCAAGCGGGGAGTGGGAAGAAGTTTGGACTGGAGACTATATTTTTGAGAATGAATGGCAATCATTCCGAACAAAGAAAGATCGCTCGCTAGAGCTAACTAGCGTCTCACACGAGTGCACTCCTGGTTCGCGCAAAGTAGCAGTGAAGGTTGTGGACATATTTGGCAACGACACCATGACAATTGTGGAAGTCAACATTGGTGGTAAAAAGTAATGGCACTCCATCCAGAGTTCCCACCTTCGCCTTTTACGATACTTGACCCTTCAATTCGGTGGTTTCCCGCTGATGAGAACTTGCGTGACTCGTCTGCTGACAAATTGATGCCGCCACTAGTTCCAGAGCTTCGAAAGAGAGTTAAAGATTGGCGCGATAGTGGGTATGTGGGTGCCACCGAGACAAGTAAAACCTTGTTGAATTGGTGGTTTGCCACTGACCACTTGATGCCACAGCCAAATGGAGGGTGGCGAGAATTTCAATACTTCTTTGCACAGCGTGAGGCATTAGAAACCATCATTTACCTTTACGATGTTGTTGGAGCGAAAGATAAATTCGATTTGATGCGATTTGATAGTTCAGGAAAAGTTTCGGCCGGTATGTTCGATGAGACGTGGCGTAGATATGTAGTGAAGATGGCTACTGGTTCTGGAAAAACGAAAGTATTAAGTCTGGTACTGGCTTGGAGTTTTTTCCACAAGCTATATGAAGCCGATTCGGAGCTTTCTCGGAATTTCCTAGTTATTGCTCCAAATATCATTGTTCTAGATCGAATTTACAAAGATTTTCAGGGGCTGCGCATCTTTTTAAAGGATGACCCTATCCTTCCGGATAATGGATATGGTGGACGCGAATGGCGTGATGATTTCCAGTTAACTCTTCACCTTCAGGATGATGTTCGCATCACCCATTCCACAGGGAATATCTTTCTTACCAATATCCACCGCGTTTATTCGAGCTCAGATATCCCTCCCTCAGCAGGTGATGAAGACACAATGGATTACTTCCTAGGTACTCGACCCACTGGAGCAACGAACGACTCCAAAGTAGATTTGGGAATGATTGTACGAGATATTGACGAGCTCATGGTGCTTAATGACGAAGCGCACCATATCCACGACGCTGGTATGGCCTGGTTCAAATCGATAGAAGATATCCACAATCGCCTTCTTCAAAAAGGGGGCTCACTCTCTATGCAGGTGGATGTGACTGCTACTCCCAAGCACAACAATGGAGCAATATTCGTTCAGACGATTGCGGATTACCCTTTGGTTGAAGCTATTTCACAGAATGTGGTCAAGCACCCCGTGCTTCCAGATCCGACAAGCAGGGCTAAGTTGGTGGAGCATCAGAGCGCCAAATTTACTGAAAAATATCAGGACTATTTAAATCTTGGTGTGATTGAGTGGCAAAAGTCTTATGAAGAGCACGAAAAAATGGGGAAGAAATCAATTCTCTTCGTGATGACCGATGACACCCGTAACTGTGACGATGTCGCGGAATTTCTAGAGAGCAAGTATCCAGAGCTGCAAGGAGCAGTTCTAGTTATCCATACGAAGAATAACGGGGAAATCTCTGAGGCGGCATCGGGAAAAAGCAAAGAGGAGATGGATCTTCTTCGCGAGCAGGCTAATTCAATAGATGATCCCACCAGTCCCTATAAAGCGATCGTCTCCGTCATGGTCCTCAAAGAGGGATGGGATGTTCGCAATGTGACCACGATCGTAGGACTTCGCGCCTATACCGCTCAAAGCAATATTTTGCCTGAACAAACTCTGGGTAGAGGTCTTCGCAAGATGTACTCGGGAGAGATCGAGGAGTACGTAAGCGTGGTTGGTACGGACGCATTTATGGACTTTGTAGAATCAATTAAGGCCGAAGGTGTCATCCTGGAGAGAAAGCCAATGGGACCGGGTTCTCCGGCAAATACTCCGATAGTGATCGAAATTGATAACTCCAACGTCAAAAAGGATATCGATAAACTCGATATTGAAATTCCAATCCTTACTAATAGAGTATTTAGAGAGTATAAGAACCTTTCGCTTCTGGATCCAGCGACTTTGCCTCACGCAAAAGTGAAGTACCAGAGTTTCACGGAAGAGGCTCTGCGAGAGATTATTTTTAAGGACATCACAACCGACGAGTTCGATCATTCGACAATCTTGAATACCGCTGGAATTGCCGATTACCGTAGCGCAATTGGTTACTACGCCAAAACGATTATGAAGGAGATGCGTCTTTTCTCGGGCTACGACGTCCTGTACCCCAAGGTCAAGATCTTCGTCTCCGATTACCTCTTTGATCGTCAAGTTGAGTTAGAGGACCCCAACACGCTTCGCAATCTCTCGGAGCTGGAAGCCACAAAGACAGTCTTGGAGACTTTTAAGAAGGCCATCAATGAGCTTACAGTTCAAGATAAGGGAGATGCTGAGATCCGCGATTACATCAAGCTTCGCCAAACTCGGCCCTTTGTCGTGAAAGATCAGGGATACCTGGTTCCCAAGAAGAGCGTCTTTAACCGGATTGTCGGAGATAGCCATCTGGAACTTCTCTTTGCAAGTTTCTTGGAAGGAGCTGATGATGTCATCTCGTACGCCAAAAACTTCCTTGCGGTGAACTTTCGCCTTGATTACGTAAATGCCGATGGCGATATCTCCAATTACGTACCTGACTTCATCGTTAAATCCACTAGTGGTGAGGTGTTTATCATTGAAACTAAGGGGCAGGAAGACTTGGATGATCCTTTGAAATTAGCTCGCTTGAGTCAATGGTGTGACGATATAAATAGTTTGCAATCCAAGGTGAAATACGACTTTGTCTACGTCGACCAAGAGGGATTTGAAAAGTACAAACCGGATACCTTGAAAGAATTGGTGGCTGGCTTTCGTGAGTACAAGTAGTTATTCGATGATCGCAGCCAAATTCCTTCTGGCCATAGGTGGAAGCTTTTGATGACGCAAATTTCAGTTGAATTCGACTTTACTAAGATTGGCAAGGTTTCACTTGAAGGTGGAAAATTGCGATTTCCGAAAGCGCCAGAAGTCCCTGGAATCTATCGCTTTAAAATACGAGAGAAAATTTATGTCGGAGAAACCGACCAATTGAGAAGACGTTTCCAACATTATCGAACCCCAGGGCCGTCACAACCGACAAATATTAGACTCAATGGGTCTATCACGGCGGCTCTCAGCGAGGGGTTCGAAGTTGAGGTCTCGACCATTGAAGCAGCAACAATCTTGATCGAAGGAGTTACGTCGCCTTTAGATCTTTCAAGAAAAAGTAGTCGGCTACTTGTAGAAAGTGCTGTTTTAAGTTCTGCTCATTTGTCAGGACAGTCCGTTGAAAATCTTTAGTTTGTGCGGTTTGACCGCCTCCCCTCAAGGTGAAGTTGTTCTCGACCTGGCTTGGAGACAGTAATGGAGATATTGGGTTGGGATAAAGGCGAGGAGTGGGGAGATTCCGCTTTTCTTGAGGTCGTACCCTTTACTGCATATTTGCTATCTTCGGAAAGAACCGCATGGTGGAATACTCTGGTAAGAACTTATAACGGGCCGAGAGACCTTTATACGACTTTTAAGTCAGCCGCAAAATCAGCGCAATCAAAACGGCTGCAGGGAACAAGCTTTACTATTGAAGAAATTCCCTCTCTCGCATTCATCTCAAGCGAGGGGATGATCATTGCATCCGAATTTGGGCACCTAAATCCATTTTCAGAGGTGGACTTAGATTACTTGAGCAGCTTTCTAATCATTGGTACTCAGATGCTTTTGCTTCAAGGGCTAACCAGAACGAGTTCGGGTGCTTTGTGGCGAAACGAAAAGCGCTCAGATTCCACGTACATTCAGGCGTTTGCACCCATTGATACTTCACTTAAATTAATTGCCAACGAGTCAACGTTCCAATCGTGGAGGTCTTACCCTAGATGGAGGGACCAATTAGACTGGGATTTGGAAGAAAATGGTAGAAGTGTGGATGGAATTCGCGCTGTCCAGGAGGCATATGAACGCCAGAACCACGAGGTCACTAGATTGGCCGCACATAAATACTTCGATGGACTCTACGGAGAGCAAATTGATAGAGAAATATCCCTTGCAACTCAATGGCATGAGGGTTTTAATGCAGCAAAAATCTTCTACAAAGTCGACGAAAATCCAACGGAAACAGAATAGAAATGGCTGATGTGCTTGTCAGATATAGCGGAGAATCCTGGCGCGAACCAGAAAAGTCCGGCTACACCGACGAGGCTCACCTCCAGAGCATCTTGCAAGAGCATCCTTGGTTGATCCCAGGTGTAAAGAAGAATGCCCATGTCTGCATTGAGTTTCAGTCAGGAGTTGGCCCTTCAGATGTCGTAGCTATCGATCTCGAGAATGGGCTGACTTTGGTGGAGTGCAAACTCGCCTCCAACCGAGAAGTTCGCAGGGAGATTATCGGACAAGTCTTGGATTACGCCTCAAGATTCTGGCGAATGAGTGTGGAAGATTTCGATGCTCAATGGATTTTGCGTACGGGAACCTCTTTATTTAGCGATGAGGTGGACTCGATTGAACTATGGACAAGGCTAGAGAGGATTCTTTCCAGCGGAGAATTTCGGGTCGTACTGGCGGTTGATGAAATCAACGATGATCTTCGCCGCATTGTTGAGTATCTCAACCATGTGACTGTTCCATCCGTGGCTGTCATTGCAGTGGTCTATTCACGTAGTCAAGATGGAAACATTGAGATCCTTAGTCGCCAGATATATGGGGAAGAGTTGGCTGAGGCAAAATCCCAACGTTCACGCGAAGCTAGAGAGCGTTGGACGGAAGACCAATTCCTCTCATGGATAGATGAAAATGAGTCAGCCGTTTCGGATAAGGCCAGAACTATCCTCGAGGCTCTCATTACTGAGGGATTTGATCTTGCAGGAGGCAAAGCCGAGACACCCTCGCTCAATTTCCGCCTCGATGTCGCAGGCGCGGGATCTAAGTGGCCGGTGATTCTCTACACGCAGAAAAAGGGAACCAGTATCGAACTTCGTTTTGAGGATCTTAAATCCTCGCCGGAAATTGCAGAGCGCTTTTTGCAAGCGGTTGAAGTGGTCCCTGAAGTACAGATAGACGCTGCTCTCGTGAGAAGCGCTTCCTATTCCAAACGCCCTAATCTGCTATTGCGCGAAATGAGTCATGAAACGATAAGAGCTCTCATCACTAGTATTTCAAACACTCTAAAGGAACCTGCGTGATTGGGTTTAGCTATGGTTCTCAGAATCTCAAATCTAGCCCCACGAAGGCGATAATTTCTTGACTCTTCGTATTACTCACTCGTCTCTAGCCAAACTAGAGACCGATCAGGCGTGGGTGGATTCCGGATTGCAGAACATGGAGGGCATGAGCGCCGAAATGATCTACGGACCTGAAGGAAAACTACGGTGGCTATGGTCAGCTGAATGGGACAATAGCGTCGACATGAAAGGTTCTCTCTGCACCAACATGGGTGGGGGTGTTCCCATCTCTATTATCAACGCGTTGGTGGCAATCTGCGTCGCTGAGGAGCAGGACCGATAGTGTGTATGCAAAAGGGAAATTCTTTTTCCCAAAAGGTGAATGACTTCGGGAAATCGATCGCCCCCGGTTTATGGAAAAAGTGTCTGCCAAGCATGGTTTTCTTTATCTAGCACGTCAATCTGACGTTCGTGAGACAGGAGAATCAAAAGTGACACAAGAAAACGAAGATCAAGAGCTTGCCGCCAATGGGAAAGAGGCAACGGAAGCTACTACGGATGAAGTGATGACGGAGGGTGCTCTAGGAGAATCCGAAGACGCGCCCCAGGCCGGAATTTCCGAGACCGAGGAGGAGCCGGACTTCCCCAAATATCGAGAATTCCTCCCGAGTGCGAGGATCGCAAACAAGAAGATTTTAGGTCAGGTCACACTGCACTACCCAGAAAGGGATGTAAAAGTCTTTGTAGATGGAGACTGCGCGATCAGGCTGCTCGTGATGTTTCGAGAGCGGAAGCACCAAGATTGGATAGATTTCCTTGGACCATACACTTCGTCGGCCGAAAATGGTTGGTTGGTTCTAGATCTCTCACAACCACTTGCCATTTCATATCTACCACTCGGGGCTCAAGATCCTAGAACGGCCATTGATCCAGCGGTTGGGATTGGAAAGCTGCCTCAGTTGGTTTAAGAAAGACTGAGTTCAATTGGTCCTATCGGTTCAATCAACGTGAGTGAAAGTGCGCCTGAGTCAAATTATCAAACTTGGGCGCACCACCTCCAAATAGAGTTCAAATTCTCTCCACTGAAATTACGATGTTATTTATCCGAAAGTTCAACTCAAACAATATATTTTACTGATTTATTTTGATTGGCGCTTTACTTGCTTTGCAACGCCGCTGGAATTAAATCTGTACTTTGCCATCTCGATCGTTACATTGTGTTCCTTTGCAATTTCTTCCGGCGATAGTCCCTTATAAGCAGCGGAAGTCAGAACAGGTCTGGGAAGTAAAAGAGTTGCTCCCAGTGCGTTGGCCTGCTCTTCTTCATCTGGGCGACAGGTTCGAAAAGCTACGCCTTCCAACTCTCTTACTTCGTTGAGTTCGTGATTGAGAACAATATGAGATAACTCATGCGCAATATCGCTTGAGAGACGTCCTGAGCTTCGGAGGGGGTTAGTAACTATGAAGTGTCGTCCTTCGACTTCGAAAGTCGCCGCAGAAAAAGAAAAAGATTGAATACGTTCTAGCTCTTCGAGTTTATCTCGAGAAACCAAATTCTCGGCATTAATTATTTTCACATTCAATTTTTTTGCAAGACTCTCAATGTCCATTGAGTCATTGGGTTTTAGGCCTAGTTCCTTACGAAAGGAAACTGATTTTCGTTCCGCCTCCGCGCGAAATCCACGCGGTAAAGTCACAATTTTCCTGCATTAACCTGATTGACTATTTCGCCGTGCATGCTCTGGAGTAAAGAAGCCAGACGTTCTGGAACTCCTGGTCTCATAACGTTTGTCGCGCGCAGGTGACATGCCACTGTGGTCCCGATCGAGACTTCTTGCTTCGCCAATGCTGTGTAAAGGTCTTTCATCATTGCACTAAGAGTTGATTTGGCTTCCGGTGAAAGGCGAGGATCAGCTTGAAAGTGAGCAACGGCTTCATCCAGCGGGTTTTCTGGCCGATTCGCACTGGAAGTAAAGAAGTGCCCCGGGGAGACTCCCAGCCAGGCACACAATTGGGCGAAAGTCGCTAAATCTGGTTGAGCGCCACTCTCGACACGTGCAAAGGTACTAAAACTCACCTGAGCTCGAGCTGCCGCTTGCCGAATTGACAGGTCGCCCCGCCGATCTCGGAGCATGGACGAAAGTTGAGAAATGTCGAGAATTTGGTTCTCGGAGGGTATTTCTTCGCGTTCTTGCGCTTGTTTGGCTACCGAGTTATTGGCCATAAAACCGACTCTACTACGCGTCGTTGATCCTTTGCTGAATCGCCACGTGTGCTACTATTGCACCATTGAATCTTTACTGACACAAAAGGAGCCTACCTTGCTTTACCTCGCTAGATCAAATCGGGCCGCAAGTGGGCTATTTGCACTGGTTTTTCTCATGCTTCTCTCAACACATTCTGGAACGGCTTTATTCCTGAATGCCACGCAATGGGGTGGCCAGATCTTCACTCGAATCTTGATGCACTTACTTCCACACACACCTTTCGCCGAGCAATCCCGCTCGGCGATGAAATAGACAACTGAAAGAGGCAATCCAATGTCAGACGCTACTCAAACTCAGGAAGTTCTTAATAGCTCAGAAAAGCATTACGAGATAGTGGTGAATGCTCATCCAAAGACTGTCACCTCTAACCATGTGACCTACGAGGAAATAGTGACTTTGGCAATGGGTGCGAATTATCCAAATCCAAGTGAAACCCTGGTCGTGACTTTCGAAGACGCAATAGGTCCTCGGCATGACGGCGTAATGATTGATGGTGAAGTGGTTCATATTAAGGAAGGAACGATCTTCAGTGTCGAAACTTCTAATAAGTCATAGTCAAGATCTACTGGCTCTCAGACAAGCTGGGTACCAAATCCAAGTTCAGGGCGGCTTTCTACTAGTTTTTCATGTCCCCTATGTCACAAGTGAACGGACGGTCGCTTATGGGACTCTGGTTTCGTCACTTACTCTCTCGGGGGATGTCACGAAGAGACCTGCAGACCACATGGTCTACTTTAAAGGTGGATTACCTTGCGATGCCACTGGCTCCCCACTTCATGCCCAGCTAATTCATTCGAGTGGCAGACAAAATTTGGCACCCGGACTAGATGTTGATCAGAGTTTCTCTAACAAGCCCGCAGAGGGATACGCAAACTACTTCGAAAAGATGACAAGGTACATCAATATTCTATTAGGCCATGCTCTGGCAATAGATTCAAGTGCCACTGCCAAAACATACATTGCAGAAGACCTGGAGCAAGGGAATTCCGTTTTTCGATATATCGACTCCGCTTCAGATCGAGTCGGGATTGGAGCTATAACTTCGAAACTGCAATTCCGCAGGGTTGCGATAGTGGGTCTCGGCGGGACGGGGTCGTATATTTTGGATCTTGTTGCTAAAACTCCGGTCCAGGAGATTCACCTTTTTGATGGCGATGTATTTTCCCAGCACAATGCTTTTCGTGCTCCCGGTGCAGCATCGTTAGAGGAGTTAAAGGAAATGCCGCTGAAAGTGGATTATCTTTATGGAATATACGACAACATGCATTCAGGAATAGTTCGCCATCCATACTACATCGAGGAGTCAAGCCTCCAGGATTTAGAAGAGATGGACTTTGTATTTCACTCGATGGACGGCGGTTCAGCAAAGAAAGCCATAATTGAGAAGTTGATCGCGTGTAAAATTACATTTATCGATGTGGGAATGGGCGTTTCCAGAGAGGGTGACTCGCTGATTGGATCGCTCCGGGTTACTTCGGGTACTGAACAAAGTAATGCACTTATCGGTGAAAAGAATTCAATTCCACTTGCAGATGTAGCTAAAGGCGGTGAGTATGACAGCAATATTCAAATAGCCGACCTCAATTCACTGAATGCAACACTCGCTGTGATCAAGTGGAAAAAATTGGCCGGCTTCTATATTGATCAAAAGAAAGAAAATATGAGTGTCTATAACGTTGGGACGAATCGCATTGTGAATGAGACTTATCAGTGAGCCGCCTTGTAGAGATTCGGCACCAATTTGGGGACATCATTCCCGATGAGTTGGAAGAGGGAACCCTGTATATCAGCATGAAATACGCAACTGCTATTCATCTCTGCTTTTGCGGTTGCGGATCTAAGGTGGTGACCTTACTTCGACCCAATCGGTGGCAGATCTCCTTTGACGGTAGGTCGGTTTCGCTTACTCCCTCAATTGGGAACTGGGGGTTTCCATGTAAGTCGCACTACTGGATCAGGAAAAATCGAGTTGAATGGGCTGGTATATGGTCAAAAGAGAAAATTGAAGGTGCGCGAAGATTCGAGCACAACGAGATAGTGCATTCTTTTTTGAGCGAACAACTCCAAGAAAGTCCTCAACAACCATTGAAGCTGGAAGGGAAGCATGCATCCGTCCGCAGAAGAATTCAAGGAAAATTTGGCAAACACAAACAGTAGTGAATTCATATTTTAGGGAAGTGCTTCAGGGTGAGATGCGGCTCAAATTTATCTATAAGATGAAGAGGACCACTACTCCGCGATATCACCAGGTATCGGGTTCCAAATAAATTAACTTACAAATGGAGGGTGACGTGTCGTATGAAGTGGGAGATGAATGTATTTATCGCGAACGAACATACGGGCCATCCGAACGTGTAAAGATTATTGAGATTTATCAAGGAAAGCAGAGCTTTCGGGCAGAAATCGAATTCCTAGACGATGGACAAGTGGGGGTACGTAAAACCGTGCTTGGCAATCGACTTCGAGGATTGTGGTGTGAAGTTGAAGCCTTTGACCAGCTCATGGCAAATTGGCAGTCACTCGAGGTTTTCAAGGTCACGGATGTGGAGGAGTGTGGCATTGAAACCGTATTCAATCTTCTCGTTCCCACCTCGGTTGCAACGTGGGAATGGAATCCTATTAAGTTCGCAACGACGGTTCATGATGCAGAGGCACTTAGACAATTCACCGGCATTGCAACATCTGAACTCATCTCTAGTATTTCCTGGTTTGAGTTGAATGGCGAGTTGGTGCTTTCTCTTGAAGGAACTCTTTTGATTGCCGAGAGAGCTTGCCGACAAGATCCGATGCCCATTCTTGAGTGGGTGATTCAAGATGAAAAGGTGAAGCGGGAAGAATGCAAACGTGGGGGCTTCCGGCTTTCAAACCGCAGGGAGAACGATAAGACTTCTCCTGAATGGGAGTATGAGATGTATCTAAAGTATGCAAAACCGCTTCATGAGCTCTTGAGGGAGTGGTGTGGGCATCGACCAGTTAGTCTTCAGGAACGGCTAGGCGCTGCAGAAGCTGAAACTCATCGGCTTGATGTGCTGGTAGCGCGTTTGGTCGATGTTCTAAAAGGTAAGGGTGATGAGATTTTTGCGGTTCATATGGAGGAAGAACATGAACGGGAGCGAATTACTCCCGAGAGATTTCGTCCCATTGTGGACCGCCCTCTTCGCCCTGACGAAATCCCGGTAAGGTACGTACGAGCCGAGCGTAGGTGGGGAAATTAGAGCCTCTTTTCGCTCAGACGTTCTATTTACCCGCCAAAGGGGGTAAAATTGTGACCCTGACAGCGCAACCAACCCAAGACCTCTGCCTCCTAGGGATAAAAAAGAAGCCTAAATAGGCTAAAATTGCAAAAAAGATTACAATTGCAACCCTCAACGCGCAAAATGATTGACAATTAGTGGGCATAGGGTCATAATTGTGTACCAAGAGACAAAACAAGAGGTATTGAGATGGCACAAACCAGCGAACCGCTTTCAACTGCGGAATGGGAAGTTGCGCTCGGCAGAGACATCTCGAAGATGAGGCGTGCCCAAGACTTGACCCAGAAAGATCTCGCCAAGATCACTGACCTCTCAGTGTCTGCAATAAAGAAAATCGAAGGTGGACATGGAAGCAGTATGCGCTCCTTGATACTGATTGCGAGGGCTCTTGGTCGGACTGACTGGCTCTCGTCATTTCCCAGCCAAGAACCTGAAATCAGCCCGTTGGAGTTGTTAAGAAGAGAACTCCGGAAACCTATAAACCCCAAGCATTTCAAAGTGAACAATTATGAGACCAGTTAAATGAGTTATCAGTCAGTTACGGCCGTCGGAGTAAAAATATGGGGAGAGGAAGTTGGAGCTCTCGCGCTGGATCCAAAATCAGGATTCTATGTTTTTGAATATGACAAAGCCTGGATTGAGCATGGCCAAGAGTTGGCGCCCATCAATATGCCCTTGGGGCCACGGAAGTACATCTTTCCTGATTTAGGTATCGAAAAATTCCAAAGACTTCCAGCGATGATAGCTGACGCTCTTCCCGATTCTTTTGGAAACTCTGTCGTGAACGCCTACCTAGCCGAGCAAGGAATCCTATTAAATGAGATTTCTGTTCTCGATCGCTTGGCATATATCGGAGATCGCGCGATGGGAGCACTGACTTTTTACCCTCCCCGGGGAGAAGAAGCATTGGAATCCACTGCAATACACCTTGCTGACCTGGTTTCGGCGGCGAAATCTGTGGTGAGTGGTCAACTCGGAGGTGAGGAAGAAAATCGAGATGCAATCCGGCAGTTGATTCAGGTTGGTACTTCAGCTGGAGGGGCTAGGCCAAAGGCACTAATTGCGTATGACCCAAAGACACAATTTATCCGCTCTGGACAAATTGACGCGCTTCCAGGTTATGAGCAGTGGTTGATCAAATTTGATGGAGTGTTAGGGAACACCGCAAGTGGAAACGTCGACTTGATGACACCCGGGGAATTTTGTCGAACGGAGTACGCCTATTATTTGATGGCGAGAGATGCTGGCATTGATATTTCTGATTCCATGCTTCTTCCAGAGGGCGACCGCGCCCACTTTATGACTAAACGATTTGATCGTGGTTTGAATAACGCCCGGATTCACCTTCAATCTCTTTGCGCAATGGCTCATCTGGATTATGGAATGATCGCAACTCACTCCTACGCACAGTACTTTCAAACAATTGATGCTTTGAAATTGGGGGCTGAGGCAAAACAAGAAGCCTTCCGACGCATGGTGTTTAACGTAGTTGCTTTGAACAGGGACGACCACACCAAGAATTTCGCCTTCTTGATGCCGCAAGGCGCACCCTGGAAACTTGCTCCAGCATATGACCTCACTTACGCCCATGACGAACAAAATAAATGGATAAAAAATCATTTGATGGCGGTCAATGGGAAATTTGAAGGTATCTCTCTTGCTGATCTAAGAACCGTTGGAGATAAGTTTTTGATCCAAGACCGAGAGGTGATCATTACTCAAGTTTTTGAAGCAGTTTCGAAGTGGCAGGATTTTGCCAAGATTGCCGGAGTTAGTCCCGAGAGGACTCTAGAGATTCAACGAGATTTGACGGCTCACAAACCTGAGTAGGTCAGTCTGTTTTCGCCCTCTTTGTGTTTTGGGATGATTTTGTAATTCTAGCGAAAATGTGTCCTGAATTTGGGTTTTGAGAAGTGAGGCTGAACCACTCAAATTAGCGAGATCGATCCTGCACTCGCTTTATCTCTTCCCTTAAAACTTCCGTTCCCATCCTGAGGGCACTCTTGGGTATGAGCATGTATTCCTGCTCACTTCTCGGAAGAAAGGGAATAGATTCATTAGGCAATTTTTGGTCTTCAGACATTTAATCTCCTTCGTTGGGGGACTCACTTGACCAATTTTCTCAAGATATTGGGGGGTTGACTGCCTAAATTCTAAACAATTTGGATTTGATCCATGTTTGCTTTACGCGTGTGAAATTTCAGCATTTTCTGTGTGAAAACACTCAAAATGGCTAATTTATTACCCTCAATATTGAGCGTGAAAACGGATATTCGCTACCCCCCCACGAAGAGCGAGCAGTCAGTTAATCAACTGACTGCTCGTCTTTCTATTTCCCTGCTTCGTTGACTATTACCTTTTACCTACTAATCACTACCTTGAGTGCCTTTGTTTCAGCAGCACGACCGAAGGTGTCATAGGCCTCCATGAACTGGTCGAAAGTGAATCGATGCGTCACCATTTTTGAGGCTGGCAACTTCTTACTCTCAACAAGCTTCAGCAACATTGTCGTTGTATTGGTATTGACTAGCCCCATGCTGATGAAGATGTTCTGAATCCAGAGATTTTCAATGTGCAGCGGCACTTCCTTGCCATGTACTCCAACGTTGGCCACGTGTCCACCAGGGCGAACGATTTCGGTTGCCATTGTGAATGTGTCTGGAACCCCGACTGCTTCTACTGCCACATCTACTCCAGCTCCATCGGTGAGAGCCATGACCTGCTCTTTCCAATTGGAGTCACCGGAGTTAACAGTGTCGGTGGCGCCAAACTCGCGGGACTTCTGTAGACGATTGGCATCTAGATCAATCGCGATGATGCGAGCTGCCCCATAGAGGCTTGCAGTTGCAATGACGGCTAGTCCAATTGGACCCGAACCGACGACCGCGACAACATCTCCCGGCTTGACCGAGCCATACTGAACTCCAATTTCAAAGCCGGTTGGGAAGATATCGGAGAGCATGACCCCCTCTTCATCTGAAACACTCTCTGGAAGTTTATAGAGTGAGTTTTCTGCGTAAGGTACGCGAACATACTCGGCTTGAGTTCCGTCAATAAGGTGGCCAAAGACCCATCCGATTCCTGAGACACCCTCGTCACCCAAACAATGCGAATAGAGGCCCATTTTGCAATTTGCGCAGGAGCCACACGACTTGATGCACGAGATAAGTACTCGATCTCCAACCTTCAGGTTAGTTACGGACGATCCAACTTCAGTAATTTTTCCAACACCTTCGTGGCCCAAGATTCGACCAACTGTTACTGCGGGGACGTCACCTTTAAGAATATGTAAATCAGTTCCACAAATAGTGGTTGCATCCAAGCGAACGATTACATCGGTTGGATTTTGAATTTTAGGATTTGGGACTTCGACCCAGCTCTTTTTTCCGGGTCCACCATAAACAAGTGCTTTCACTTTGGGTACTGCCCTTCACTGAATTCGCAAAAAGATTTTGCAACTTCATGATGCGCCTATTTATGATCGAAGTAAATACAAATCCAGACAACTGTAAGGTGATATCGGAGACATGATGATGCCTCTCCACAAGGGAAGTGTGATCTAATAGACAGAAATCCCTAGAGGAGAGTAATGAAGGAGTTGACCTCTAACTTTGCTTGCGAAGCAGATCTCTAATTTCGCGCAGTAATTGCACGTCCTCTGGGTCTGGTGCTGGAGCCGCCGCTGCATCTTGGCGGTGGCGGTGTGCAGCGATTCGATTCACTGGAACTACGATGATGAAGTACAAACCAGCGGCTACGATCAAGAAGTTGATGATTGAGTTGATGAATGCTGCCCAATCAAAAGCTACTCCATGAATAATGAATGCTCCACCATGAATTCCACCTCCACCAAAGACTTGAATGAGTGGCTGAATGAATGATTTGGTGAGTTGTGTGACGATTCCAGTAAATGCTGCACCGACGACAACCGCGATGGCTAGATCGATGACATTACCGCGCAGAATAAATTCCTTAAAGCCTTTTAGCATTTTTAACTCCTTGGATTTGCAGGGTGGTGGCCATACTTTAACGGAGCCCATTGAATTTCACTCATGCCACCTCATTTATTGAGCGCGCAGCGACTTTGAAGATATTGCCCTCAGGTGATTTCCACTCGCAAGAGCCATCCTCAAAGGAAGCTAGCTCCCATCCACCATGTGTCTTCATGCGGTGATGTCTTCGACAGAGAAGTCCTAGATTCTCTTTGGAGGTCTTGCCGCCTTCTTCCCAGGGAATCGCATGATCGATATCGCATACCCGGGCTGGTTGGCGGCAACCGGGAAATCTGCACCTGCGGTCTCGCGCGACAATGAAATCGATGAGTGGTTGAGGAGGCTGATAAGTGAGTCGGCCATAATCGAGGAGGTTTCCAGTAACAGGGTCTGTGATGAATCTGCGCCATTTGGCATCTTTTGCTAGCAACCTTGCCGCGGATGCCGGAATTTCCCCATAACCCGCAAGCACTCCTGGATTTTCATTGAGTCCTAGAAATGTGGGCAGATCTAGCGTCAGATTTAGAGTTACTGGTCGCCCATGGGCGAGGTTTTCATCTGCACTCACGGCCAGGAATGACTCGGCGATCGTTGCTAGTGCATCAGCACGAAGTTGATCCAATGAAAGTGGCTCTATTCCCGCCGAAATTAGTTCCATATCTGGATTCGACATTGGATTCGACATTGGATTCGACATTGGATTCGACATTGGATTCGACATTGGATTCGACATTGGATTCGACATTGGATTCGACATTGG
>Ga0208621_1000038_pt1 | contig 43541 bp, 40 predicted proteins | sample CryBogCBH26May08_FD_184617 | JGI IMG/M metagenome (GOLD analysis project Ga0208621, IMG submission 184617) | Freshwater microbial communities from Crystal Bog, Wisconsin, USA - CBH26May08 (SPAdes) (version 2) | ecosystem: Environmental > Aquatic > Freshwater > Lake | place: Crystal Bog... | reverse complement strand
TTCACTGATTTTTCTGCTGATGCGCAGTAAATATGGCGGTTATTTATTGGCCATTCGTGATGATGCGGATGCTGCAGAAAGTAGAGGAATTCCAGTAGTACGCTTTAAGTTACTGGCCTTTACTATCTCAAGTGCCATGTGTGGCTTCGCTGGATGTATGTATGGGACTTTTAGTCAACTGGTGAGTCCAGAGATGGGTTTGCTGCAGCAAACTGGCTTGATTATTTCGATGGTGGTAATTGGCGGAATTGGTTCTATTACAGGCCCCGTTCTAGGTGCGCTGCTGGTTTATTTAAGCTCAGAGTGGCTAAGAGATATTGGAAATATTCAACTGATTGTTTTTGCCTTATTGGTCATGATATTTGCGCGCTTTTTCAGGACTGGCTTATGGGGTATTTTCCTTGAGATATACGCCCGCTTGAAATCAAAGAAACACAATTAAGATGAAAGTTGAACCTTTATTACGTATTGATGGCATATCGAAACGCTTTGGCGGTAACCAAGCGGTTGATCACGTTTCATTTGATGTACCACACGGGATCATTCTTGGCTTAATTGGCCCCAATGGCTCAGGTAAGACCACAGTATTAAATATGCTATCAGGTGAGCTGTTTCCTGATGAAGGTATTACCTATCTCGAAGGTAGCCCCATTACTAGATTGTCACCGTCACAATTAGCTCATTTGGGTGTGATTCGAATGTTTCAGATGACTCGCGTCTTTGGCCGTCTATCTGCATTTGATAATTTATTGATTGCCGGGCGGGCCATGGGCTTAACTGCGGCAGAGGCATCAACACGCGCTCAAAGCCTTGTTCAGGAATTAACGCTGGAGCATGTGCAGTATTTAGATGCTGGTCAACTTTCTGGGGGGCAAAAAAAATTACTAGAATTTGGTATGTGCTTTATGTGCCCTCCAAAAATTGCTTTATTAGATGAGCCTTTTGCCGCTGTACATCCAGTCATGCGGGAAACAATGTCAAGGTTTATTCAATCACGCAATCAAAGCGGGCAAACCTTTTTGTTAGTTAGCCATGATATGCCGATCGTTAAAAGCTTATGCCATGAATCCATTTGCATGAATACTGGAAAAATTATTTCTCAAGGCCCCACTCGTTCGGTGCTTGAAGACCCGAATGTAATTGAAGCTTACTTAGGCGGCGATAATGAGTGAGTACCTATTAGAATTGAATGCTGTTACGGCGGGTTATGCTAAAGATATCGATGTATTGCGAGATGTTTCTTTGCATGTGAAGGCCGGAGAAATTAGTGGGTTAATTGGCCTAAATGGCGCCGGTAAATCTACTTTAGTAAAAACCATTTGTGGTTTTTTACACCCCAAAGATGGGGAGATTCTTTATGAAAATAAGAGTATTAATGATCTCGAACCACATCATTTGATTGATTTAGGCATTTGTTGCATTCCGCAAGAATCTAGCTTATTTCCTTTTTTGACTGTAAAAGAAAATCTTTTATTACCAATTCAATCGCGTATGCCCCTATTTGCCGAGGTTTGGAAGACGCGCTATGAAGAGGTGATTGAGTTGTTCCCTGCACTTAAGGACAAGCTGGGGCAGGCTGCTGGGGAGTTATCAGGGGGCCAGCAAAAACAACTAGAGTTTGCTAAGGCTTGGATTTTGCAGCCCAAATTGTGTTTGGTCGATGAGCCTAGCATTGGCTTATCCCCTAAAGTAGCCGAGGAGGTTTTTGTTTGGCTAGATCGCTTTACTGAAAGGGGTATTGGAGTCTTATTAATTGATCACAACGTGCGGCGTGTGGTAAGAATGTCGCAAACTATATTTGTACTTAGTTTGGGATCCATCACCGCTTCAGGAGATCAATCTAAATTTACTGGTGACTTGCATGCTCAAGTCAAAGAGTGGCTCGGCCTCAACTTCTAGTCTACCCATACCAGTAAATAGAGCTTGATGAGATTATTTTTTTAGCAAGGTTTTGGTATTTCGATATATGGTGTTCTCTTTGATTTGAATTGCAATATCAAATTTATCCAATGCTCTTGTTGCCTGAGACGCCAATTAATCAGACTTGACATCTAAATTATTCAAAATGCCAGCCCATCGGTTGACTTCATTCTGTACAAAGCGACTAAAATCCTCTGGAGATGCGCTTGATGCTGGTGCAATTAATTGCTTCTTAAAGGCATCTCTTAATTCCTCATTTTTTAGGGCGTCAGAGCTGGCGTTAAATAACTTTTCCAAAACTGGCTTTGGTGTGCCAATAGGGGCAAACAAACCTTGCCAAGCGTTTGTTCCAATTCCTGGAAAACCAACTTCACTCATAGTAGGGGTACTTGGTAATTCTGGTAGACGTTTTTCTGTTGTTACAGCTAATGCACGTAATTTTTGGGAGCGAATCATTTCAATTACTGATGATGCATTGATAAATGCAATTTGCACTTCATTGCTTACCATTGGAACAATATATTGGCCTGCACCACCGTTGTAAGGTATGTGAACCATCTTTAAGCCAGCTGCTTTTTCGAATATCAACATATCTAGCATTGAGTAGGATCCTACGCCAGGGGAGGCATGATTGACTGTCCCTGGATTTAGTTTTGCGTAGGTAATGAGTTCCTGAACACTGCTGATCCCTAATTGTGCTGAAGCAACTAAAATATGTGGAATCGTTGCCAGGATTGTGACTCCAGCTAAATACTCTGAAGGCTTTTTCTTCATCCTTCCTGCTAGTAAGGTTTCATTTAGTGCATTGGTACTGAGGTTGCCAATAAATAATGTGTATCCATCGGCTGGCACTTTAGACATGGAATCCAAAGCAATCATCCCTCCTGCGCCAACCCTGTTCTCAACAAGTACGGGCGTATTAAGTTTTAAAGACAGTTGCTTTGCAAATATTCGAGCAACAGTATCAGTTGCTCCACCTGGCGCCAAAGGAACAATTAGCTTAATTGGCCTATTAGGAAATAACGAGTCTTGAGCAAGTACATTACGCAAAAAAAATGGTTGAACCAAAAAAATCAAAAGCGGTAAAAATATGTGAAGATACAGTGTGAAGTAGCGATGTTGAATATGGACTTTCATCTTGAAATACCTTTTCTAATTGGATTCTTCATTCCGATTAATATCCGAATATTTACGTTTATTAAAACTCTTTTATTCGGACAAATAAAATAACTTGCACTATAGTATTTTATAAATGTAATATCAGCCTTATAAATATACCAATAAATATTCTTAATGGAGACACAATGATCAAACAACTGAGAACAGAACGTGACAATCAACAGTGGATGCTAGATCTAGCTTTAAATATGCGAGGTCGAGTACAAAACTTTGAACGTGATGACATTGAGGTACCAACTGGCAAACGCGCTCGAAATTACCGCATGCTTCCCAAGGTATGGCGTGAGGCCGCTGAAAGACATGAGCGTTTAGCTAAGGCTGCAAAAGAGCGCGGCGCCAATGCTTCCGCTACTTATCATTTTGACCATGCGATTGAGGCTTATCGTCATGCTCAGCATCCGATTTATTTTGATGATCATCCGGTTAAGAAAAAGCTATACATAAAATTATCGGAGATGGTTGATTTGCGTAGTGAGACTGCTGATTACCCAATAGAGCGGGTGGAGGTGGAGTTTGATGATGGCAAAACGATATCTTGCTTGTTGCATCTTCTTCCAGATCGTCGTAAAGCGCCTGTAGTAATCTATGTTCCAGGAATGGACCAAACTAAGGAGGTTTTTCCTAAGGCATATCACAATATTGGTTTGGCACGAGGCTTTCATGTGTTAGCTATGGATGGTCCTGGTCAAGGGAATTCCAACATACAAAAAATACGATCTGTTGGTGATAACTATGAGCGCGCAGGCGCTGCAGTGATTAGTTATTTGATGACTCGCCCTGAGGTTGATAAAGACAAGATTGCAATCTATGGAATTAGTATGGGCAGCTATTGGTCATTGCGACTTTCTAGCTATGATCATCGTGCTGCAGCAGTAGTTTCATCTGTCGCTTGTTTTAACCCAAACAATACAATTTTTACCCAGTCCTCTCCGCGCTTTAAGCAAATGTTTATGTATATGGCAGGCTACGAAGATGAAGAGCGTTTTGATGATGAGGTGGTCAAAGATATGACTGTGCGTGGACATCTCGATAAAATTACATGCCCTACCTTATTGGTTACTGGTGAGTTTGATCCGCTCTGTCCTTTAGAGGATGCAATTGAGGCTTATGAAGATCTTAAGGTTCCGAAGGAGATGTGGGTTTTTGAGAATCAATATCATCCTTTATGGAGTATTGCTAATTTGGGCGGCATGGATTGCCATGATTATGTATTTGATTGGCTCAAAAATTTATTTGATGGCACTCAGGTTCCTACCAAAGAGGGAAATATTTCCTACATCAAGGAGAATGGCGATGGTCCTTGGTCTGAGTGTGAATGGGAGCCAACCGTAAAACGTGGCGAGGCTTATTTCTAATGCACATTCATTTAAAGATAAGTTTGAAGGGGCTTTAATTATGGGCGATCGACATTCCTTTGATCGTCGTGGCTTCCTAAAGATTGCCGCACTCACATCGAGCGCTGCATTTGTCGGAGATAGTTTTGCTCAGACCGCTTGGCCAAAATCAAAGCCTATCCGCTTAATCGTGCCATTTCCTCCTGGAAATACAATCGATATCTTAGCAAGATTAGTCCAGCCAAAAGTGAGTGAAATATTGGAGCAATCAATCGTCATTGATAATATTGCTGGCGCCTACGGCCGGATTGGTATGGCTGCAATTGCCCGCGCCAACTCAGATGGTTATACGCTTGGTGCGGTTCAGGGAGGTCCAATGATTGTTCAGCCACATACCGTAAAAAATCTGCCATACAATACCATTAGTGATTTCGCTCCGGTAGCTGTTTCGGCCTGGAATTACAATGCCTTGGCCGGTTCTAATACTGCACCATTTAAAACGCTACAACAGATGGTCGCTTGGGCTAAAGCCAATCCTGACAAGCTGACGGTTGGTAGTACGGGTGAGGGGGGCTTTTCGCACCTTTGGTTCGAGGATTTTAGACGTCAAGTCGGCTTTACTTATACCCATGTTCCCTATAAAGGGACATCAGGGCTTGCTACCGATCTTGGGGCTGGTGAGATCATGGTTGCGGTTGATGGGATCTCAGGCTTTTCACCCTTTATTAAGTCTGGAAATATTCGACTACTCGCAACAACCAATGGTACAAGACTTCCTGAATGGCCTGGAGTGCCGACACTAAGTGAGGTCATTTTTGGCTTTGTAGTGAATGGTTGGTTCGGGTTTGTTTTTCCTGCAAGGACGCCAACTGAATTTGTAAACAAGATGAATCAGGCAATTAATGTGGCTATTCAGGCGCCTGGAGTTGCTGAGCGACTAGCTACATATGGCTTAATTGGGGTGACTCAGTCACCAGAGTATTTTGATGCCCTCAATAAAAAAGACTATCAGCGTTATGGGGATTTGGTAAAGGCGATTGGAATAGTTCCTCAATAAATTCATTTTTAAATTTGTATACTCATAATCCTTTGGTGCCAAGCTCCAGATTGAGATGGTTCGCAAGTTTGATTCACTTCTTAAGCTCCCCTGATGTTGCCGAAGTGATTTCAAAGGTGGGTTTGATTGCTATAAAGCCGTGAGAGACTTATTCCAATCGTAATGAAGGATTTATTTTGAAAGTAACGAACTCCGCTAATCCATTTTCTGTAGAAGAGGCGACGATTGAGGATTTACATCGAGCAATTCAAGAGAAGAGAGTAACCTGCGTACAGGTTGTTCAACAGTATCTCGCTCGGATTCAGCAATATAACGGCCCATCAAGTTTATTAGTGACAGAGAGCGGTCAAGATATAGATTCCACAAAAGGCGTTGTGAGGGGTGGTGAAGCGATTTGCTTCGATCGAAAAACAATTCAAGCTAGTCAATTGTTGCCCGACTTAGATCAATATCAAGGCCCTGATTTAGAGTTTGGAAGGATGGAGGCTACAGCCTCTGATCCTGGAGTGATGCAGCAATTCGGTATGATTCTTGGCAAACCAAACTCTGGACAATTAAATGCCTTAGCAACTATCAATATACGTGGTGAACGTTCTGTTACTTGCCGTGGTGATTTTGATGGGCATCCTTCTTTAGGCCCTCTGCCAGAGGGTGCGCCAGCTGTCTGTGAAATTTTCCGTCATTTTCCGGATGCCTTAGAGCAGGCTGCAGCATTGGATGAGCAGTATGGCAGTAATCCGAATTTAGAAGAAATGCCTTTATACGGTGTGACCTTCTCATTTAAGGATGCTTTCGATACAAAAGACATGAGATCAACCGGGGGCGCTGATGCAGCCTACGATATTGATTTTCCTGCGCGTGATCATCTTTTGGTGGAGCAACTGCGAAAAAAAGGTGCCATTATTTTTGCAAAAGCAGTCATGACGGAATACAACGGTCGTGCAGGAGATCCTGGAGGCAAGCATTTCCCAAATCAAATATTGCCTTCAGTTCTGGGGTATCAACGCTCTACTTGGAGTGGTAATCCATCCAATCCTTACGATACATCTCGTTCTGCATCATTAGGTTCCAGCTCTGGATCGGGAGTTTCGGTTAGCGCTAATTTAGTCATGGCTAGCTTGGGTGAGGAAACGAGGATGTCCACTAGGGGACCTGCAAATCACAATTCACTGGCCTTGATATTGCCTCACAAGGCAATGCTAGGTTTTGATGGTGGTGCAATTGGGGCGGATATATATTGTGATCGAACTGGAATTTTATGTCGCAACCTGACTGACTGTACAAAAATATTAGATGCATTAAAAGATCAGCATCAGGGATATTACGATTCCCGCGATCCATACACTACCGTCCCTAGATCATCTGTTTTAAAAACGCGTTACCAAGATCATATTGAAGCAACAGGCGCTAATGGGTTCTTAAAAGGAGCGCGGATTGGCATTGTGCGAGAGTCAATGCTCAATCCAGGATTGAAGGCAGTTGAACCCATTACTTCTGCGGCTGATAAAGAAATCAAAGATATTCTCGGGATGCATTTAGGTGCAACGCTAGTGGAGTCATCGCATCGTTTATGGAAAAAAGATGACTCAATAGAGCAAATGAGTATTAACTTTACTCAGGCGTTAGCAAGACTGGTCCCAGTATTTATGCCAGAGCTCTTATTCCGTTTAAATTCAGAAGGGCAGCCTGTATTCCCTGATTTTGCAAGTCAAATCGTGCCAACTGAATTTGCCCCTGGAAAAATTTTTGGTTCGGGCAAGATGGCGCCAATTGATTATCTAGTGGAGCTTGCTGATCTGAATATTGAGCCACCAAAGAATTTAGATATTGCAACAGTACAGAATCAAATTCTTGCAAACTCATTTCGATTTCACATTAAGCAATATCTCACGCGGCGCGCAAAGGATTGGAAAGACATTGGCCAGCAAGAATCTCTGGTCGATTGGTCAGAGTTAAATAAACGATCTAAGTTTTGGGGTGATGATCAACGTTCTGCTTTTAAAAACTGGGAAGAGACTACAGATCCTAGAAATCCACTAGGTGGACGTCAAGGGGTTGATGAGCGCATTATGCTTAGGGAGTTATTGCGCAGAGTGGACATGATGGTCATCTTAGAAAATAAATTGGATGTGCTGGTTAGATTACATACCCCTTTGCCGCCTGCAAAGATCGGCTGGCCTGAACAACCAGGTGAGATCAACCATCTAAGGCAAGAAGAGCTTTATGGGCCTAATGCGGGTTTAACTGAAATTCTAGTGCCAGCTGGTTATGTTAGCGGGGCATATGACCCTGAATTCATATTATCCGCAGACCGTAAAAAATATATTAGTAAGGCTAGCAATACCTACACAGAAATTGCGAAACCTGGCTTACCATTTTCTTTAGTATTTCGGGTGGAGCCAGGCATGGAGGATCAATTAATCAAAATTGCATCTGCTTATGAAGCGGCTTCAAGACGCAGAGTGGCGCCACCCCAGTTTGGACCGCTCTCTTCATAAGCTTTGATTTTCTTAGTTTGAATAGTATTTTTATACCTTAGGATAATGATGAATACCCAAAGCAGTAATAACGAACTTATTCAAGAATCAGATCTTCATGCTTTAGGTAAGCGCGCCTTTCAAAAGCTTGGAATGGGCGATAAAGAATCTGACGATGTAGTGCGAATTCTGGTGTTAGCAGATCTATTTGGATTGTCCACACATGGTTTAAGTCGTATCGAATCTTACGGAGATCGGCTAAAGATCGGCGGAATTAACGCGCGACCTAATATTCGGATTGAGTGCCTAGCGCCGGCGATGATTGGGGTGGATGGTGATAATGGTGTTGGCCCCCTAGTTGGAATGCGCACGCTCGATGTAGCTATTGAAGCAGCGGCAGAATTTGGAATTGCGATTGCATTTGCCCGAGGTAGCAATCACTTCGGACCTATATCACCTTACTCCTTGATTGCGGCAGAAAAAGGTTTTGCTAGCATTATCGGCAGTAACGCCACTACTACCATTGCACCATGGGGCGGGTCTGATGCCCGCTTGGGTAATAGTCCGCTTGGTTTTGGTGTGCCAAATCCTGGTGGTGCACCATTCTTATTGGATATGGCGATGAGCGTGGTCGCACGTGCCAAAATTAGAAATGCCTTTAAGCGTGGTGAAAAGATTCCTGATACTTGGGGTACAGATATCAAAGGGAATCCAACATCGGATCCGAAAGCAGCTTTAGATGGATTCTTATTGCCAATAGGCGGTCATAAGGGCTATGGTTTAGCGTTAATGGTAGACCTATTTGCTGGCTTATTATCAAATGCTGGATATTTAACCCACATTCAATCCTGGCAGGATGCCCCGGGGGAGCCACAAAATCTTGGCCACTTCTTTATTTTGATTGATACCAAACGCCTGGGTTCTAGCGAGTGGCTTAGTGCACGTATGATTGACTTTGCCAATATCTTGACAGATAGCCCGCCTGCAGATTCTAGTAGGCCAGTGATTGTTCCTGGAATGATTGAGTTGGCAAAGCTTGAGAAGCAGCGTAAAAATGGTATTGAAATTAGTTCTGAGACTTTAAATCTACTAAGACAGTATGCGGGAGAATAGCAATATGAAGACCAAGCTGTTTGCACGACTATGTTGCACCCTTTTTCTCAGTTTTCAATTTGCTTTTGTTTTCAGTGCGATAGCGCAATCCACTTATCCTGATAGACCTATCAAAATGATCGTGCCCTATGTGGCGGGTGGGGCAGCAGACATTACTGCGCGATTAGTGGCGCAATCCATGTCAGATAGCATGGGTCAACCGGTCATTGTAGAAAATAGACCTGGTGCAAATGGCACGATTGGATCAGATATGGTTGCCAAGGCTGCGCCTGATGGCTACACACTGTTGTTGACGGCTAGTGGACCTTTGGTCATAAATCCAGTGTTATATAAAAAGGTACCTTTCGACCCTGTAAAAGATTTTGCTCCAATTAGCATGTTGATTACCTATCAATATGTTTTGGCGGTGCCATTCCAGTCGCCCATTAAAAATATTACTGAATTGGTTACAGAGGCTCGTGCAAAGCCCAAAGAATTTAGTTATGGGTCTACTGGTATTGGCGGTGGCGGACATTTGGCTGGAGAATTATTCGGTCTTTTGGCTACTGCAGAATTTACTCATGTTCCTTATAAAGGCGCCGCACCAGCGCTAGCGGATTTATTGGGAGGCCAATTAAGCTTCACTTTTGAACCACTGGTTACCGGACTTCCAATGATCAAGGCTGGCAAATTGCGCGGCTTTGCTGTTTCAGGAATGAAGCGTAGTAAGGGAATGCCAAGCTTGCCAACAATGAGTGAGTTGGGCTTCAAGGGCTTCAATATCACACAGTTTCAAGGGCTGTTAGCACCCGCAGGTACGGATCCAGCGATTATTCGTCGTTTAAATGTTGAGGCTGTGAAAGCCTTGAAATCTACTGCAGTCATTCGTCGCTTAGTTGACGAGGGTGGTAATGAGATTGTTGGGGGATCGCCGACAGAATTTACTCAACAAATTCAATCTGATCTGCGCTTATATGGAAAATTAATTACTGATGCACATATTAATGCGGATTAATTACTCTATTTTTCTTTATTGAAAGTTAGTATGCATCGTTATCAAGTTGATGTATTGATCCAAGGGTTCCCAGGCCGGGCTATTTGTCATGGTGGTCTAGGTTGGAGTACAGTCACCCTGATACGAGGCGAGGGGCGAATCATATTGCTTGATGTTGGAGCATTTGGAATGCGCAAGCCTTTAGAGCGCCGTTTGCAAGAGTTTGCAGTTAAGCCTGAGGATGTTACCGACGTAGTACTAACCCATGCTCACTATGATCATGTTATTAATTTCACACTTTTTCCAAATGCCAAAGTATGGATTGGTCAAGTTGAGTTAGATTGGGCAGCTCTTCAGCCGCCTGGCTTTAATCCACTTCCTGAGTTGTATGTTCAAGAACTTGTTCGTTCGGATAGAGTTTTAAAATTGACGGCAGGGGAAGAATTTATACCAGGAATTCATGCATACGCAGTACCTGGACATACCCCCGGCCATTTACTCTTTGTTTTGAATAATGGCGAGAATGATATTTTATTCACTGGGGACTCAGCCAAGAATCGAGCCGAGTTGCTTTCTCGAAAAGTAGTGGATACCGATGATGAAAAAGAGAGTGCTCAGTCGATTGAACTCATTTGGCGCTATTGGAAGCAAAGACCTGGGAACCTCTTAATTCCAGGTCATGATTTATCTATGGTGCTAGATGCGCAAGATCAGCCTTGCTACTTTGGTGATCGTAAAGCAGCAATTCGCATTTGGTTTTCTGAAAGCATTGAGCATTCTGATGTCATTGATTTGACCGGCGCTTAATTTTCTTCGCTTATTAACTAATATTTCATATGCCTATTTTTAAAGATTTAATTCATACAATTGCGCCTACCGGCAAACTTCGCGCCTCTATTAATTTAGGTAATCCAATCCTAGCAAATAAAAATCCTCAGTCAGGAGAGCCCTATGGCGTATCGATTGATTTGGCTAATGCTTTTGCAAGGAAGTTGGGATTAGAGATTGAATTGTTTGTTTTTGATTCTGCTGGAAAGTCTGTAGAGGCAGTCACACAGGAAAAGGCAGACTTTGGATTTTTTGCAATTGACCCCTTGCGTGGAGAGGGAATTTTATTTACGGCACCCTATGTATTGATTGAAGGGGCTTACCTCGTGAAGGAGAGCTCCCCCATCCAGAGTAATCATGAAGTAGATATGCCAGGAAATCGCCTTGTCGTTGGCAAGGGGAGTGCCTATGATTTATTTTTAACAAGAGAAATAAAATCTGCTGAAATTGTGCGCGCCCCAACATCCCCATTAGTTGTGAGTAGCTTTCTTGAAGGTGGCTATGAGGTGGCTGCAGGTGTGAGACAGCAATTGGAGGCGGATGCCTTAAAAACTTCTGGGCTCCGTCTGCTGCCTGGTCGATTTATGGTGATACAGCAAGCTATGGGGTTGCCAAAGCTAAGAGGTGAGGCTGCCGCAGGTTTAATGTGTGAGTTCGTCCAAGAGATGAAGAAAAGTGGTTTTGTTTCTGATGCACTGCAACGACACGGCATTCACGGGGCCTCTGTAGCGCCGTTGAGTTAGTTGCTATAAAAAAAGCCACCCAAAAGTAGCCCCTCTAAATTATGGTATTGATTGCTTATGGCGCAGGACTGGCAACGGGCTTCCCTTTTTCTACTACATAGGTTGCCAATACTTTGGTTTTCTCAGAGCTATTATTAATACCATCATGTACTAGGCCAGCCGGCACAAAAAATACTTCGCCAGCATGCACAATGCGAGTCGGCTGACCATCAATTTTGAGCTCTAGTTGGCCTTCTAGGATATACCCCATTTCTTCACCAGGGTGTGTGTGCCTTCCCGCAGCAACGCCTGGTTCGAATTCTGCCTTTGCTTGCACTACAACTTTATTGGGTACGCTGAGATCCTGTGTTTGTAGTGCAGTTCTAGTAAATCCTGGAGTTTGAGCATATGCAGCAATTGCAATAAATGCCCCTGAGAACCCCAGCATTAGACTTTTCTTTTTCATGTTCTCCCTTTACTTTTAGTTTAGGTGTATTTTTCATTAATTGACATGCTGCTATCACCATATTAGATGCTTATTGAGTTGGCGAATTCAAAACTTAGGGTATCCACTCAATGCGTTTATATTTTTAAATGATAAATTTGATCAAGATTTCATAAAGGTTGAAATTAAATATGAATCAAGAGACTTTTTTGCAGCAGTTACAACAAAATCATTTCCCTGAGCCTTTGCTGACTAAAAAAGGTTCAGGCGCTGTGGGTGTTCATTCACACACATTTGAGCCAATAGCGCTGATTGTTCAGGGTGAGATGTCTATCAATATTGATGGAGCGGTTACCCGCTATCAAGTTGGTGATGTGTTTCATTTGAAACCTAATCAACTGCATTCAGAGGACTATGGTCCCGAGGGCGTTACTTACCTTGTGAGTCGAAAAGATTAGCGTTAATGTGATGTTGTATTTGATTAAATAAGATAAGGAATCATCAAATGAAATTTCAAAAGCTACGTACTTATAGTTTTTTTACCATTATGAGTCTCATGAGTTTTTATGCTGCTGCACAAGCATCTTTTGCGCCTCCTCCGGTTGTTCCATACGGAGTGCCTATTAGTCTTGAGAGTGCCAAAAAAGCCGCAGGTGGTGCAATTGTAGAAGCGCAAAAAAATAAATGGAGAATGGCGGTTGCAATTGTGGATACAGGCGGACACTTGATTTATTTTGAAAGAATGCAAGACACCCAAACAGGTAGTGTTGATTTGGCGATTGAGAAGGCCAAGACAGCTGCCTTATTCCGTAGGTCTACCAAGTTATTTCAAGATGCTGTTGCAGGTGGTGGTGAGGGCTTACGCCTGTTGCGCCTCACTGGTGCGATTCCGATTGATGGCGGTATTCCAATCATTGAAAATGGAAAATTGGTTGGTGCGGTTGGAATTTCTGGTGGCAGCGGCGACCAAGATGGCCAAACAGCCATGGCTGGAGCTGCAGCCGTTAAGTAGTACCATCTGCATAGCTAAAAAAGGCTGCTTTCGAGCGGCCTTTTTTGCCTACCCCATTCATCGGTCCGGGGGAGCGTAAACCCTAGTACCCATCGTTAAATTTGGGCTAGCGCGTAGGTTATATTATTTCCACTACAAAAGAAGTTCAATAAAGACATTAGGAGACAAGATGCGCCAATCATATTTGCGTTTGGTGTTTGTGGCTATTTGCATTGCCTCAAGCCCATTATTTGCTGTTGCTGCTTCAGATATTTCTGGAGTTGTTAAAAGCAGCAAAGGTCTTGAGGCTGGTGTTTGGGTGATAGCTGAAACAACAGACCTTCCTACAAAATTTACCAAGATTGTTGTAACCGATGATCAAGGCCGATTCTTAATCCCAGAATTACCAAGTGCCAACTATAAAGTGTGGGTTCGTGGTTATGGCTTAGTTGATTCTTCTAAGGTAAGCGCAAAGCCTGGCGCCTCTTTAAATCTCAAGGCGGTAATTGCACCTAACGCAAAAGCAGCGGCAGAGTATTACCCTGGCATGTATTGGTATTCCATGCTCGAGATTCCAAAGGCTAGTGAGTTTCCGGGAACGGGCGAAAAAGGTAATGGTATTCCAACCTTTATGAAGCAGCAGCATTACTGGGTGGATACCGTCAAGAATGGTTGTCAGTCTTGTCACGCGCTTGGCTCGAAGGGAATTCGTCAGGTACCAGAATTTTTTACGAAAATGGGTAATGGTGATTCATTCGCCGCCTGGGCTCATCGTACTCAAGCAGGTCAGGCAATGGGCTATATGGCTTTAGTGCTTGGGCGCCTTGGTCCTGATAAAGGCCTGTCTTTATATGCGGATTGGACAGATCGAATTGCAAAGGGTGAATTGCCGTTTGCCAAACCAGAGCGCCCAACTGGACTCGAACGAAATGCGGTTTATAGCATGTGGGACTGGTCAACACCTAAGTTCTATATGCATGATGCAATGTCTACAGATAAACGTAACCCCACTGTAAATGCTAATGGTCTTATTTGGGGTGCGCCTGAGGAAAGTACCAATTTAGTTCCAACGCTCGACCCAGTAAAAAATATTGCATCATCTGTGCGCATGCCTGTGTTAGATCCAAAGACGCCTTCATCCACTGGGGCGCCACGAGGCCCATCAGCATATTGGGGCGATGAGCCAATTTGGGACGGTCAAAGTAGTATTCATAACCACATCATGGATGAAGTTGGAAGAATGTGGTTTGCAGCTCGAATTCGTCCAGTACCTAACCCCGATTTTTGTAAGGCTGGATCAGATCATCCTTCCGCTAAGGTGGTGCCTCTGAATGAATCGTTGCGCCAAATTAGCATGTACGATCCAAAAACAAAAGAGTGGGCTTTAATTAATACTTGTTTTAGTACGCATCACGTCTATTTTGGACACGATGCCAACAATACTTTATGGACAAGCGCGGGCCCACCAAATAGTGGTGTTGTGGGATGGCTCAATACTAAAAAATACTTTGAGACTCGTGATGAAAAGGTATCTCAAGGATGGACGCCATTAATCATTGATGCCAATGGCAATGGCAAACGCGATGAATGGGTAGAGGCAAATCAGCCTTTGGATCCAAACAAAGATAAGCGTGTGATGGCCGCATTTTACGGAGTGCAGCCTAGCCCAGTAGATGATGCTATTTGGGGTCAGGCGATGGACGTTGGTTTTTCAAGAATCGATCAGCCCGGTTATTTGATTCGTTTGAATCCAGGATCTGATCCTAGTAATACTGCGTTAGTTGAAATTTATCAATCTCCCGAAGGAACCTTTGGGCCAAGAGGTTTGGATGTCGATTCCAAAGGTGTTGTATGGACCGTTCTATCTAGCGGCCATATTGGTAGCTTTGATCGTAGCAAGTGTAAAGGTCCATTAAACGGACCAAGCACCGCTGAAGGTAAACAATGCCAAGAGGGCTGGACTCTGTATCGCCTGCCTGGACCTCAATTTAAGGGTATGGATCCCAAGGGCAGTGCAGATGGCGCCTACTATATTTGGGTTGATTTGCACAATACGCTTGGCTTAGGCAAAGATGTTCCGATTGCTTCCTCCAATGGTGGTGAGGCTCTGATTGCAGTTGTGAATGGTAAGTTAGTGAATTTACACGTCCCTTATCCAATGGCCTTCTTTACCAAGAACGTGGATGGACGTATTGATGATGCTAATGCTGGCTGGAAGGGCCGTGGTGTTTGGACTACTACCGGAACTCGAACACCATTTCATAGTGGAGACGGCAGCAAAGATATGTATCCAAAAGTATTTAAGGTGCAAATGCGCCCCAACCCTTTGGCAAATTAATCTCAACCAGAATATTTTGATATGAAAAAAATCGTTTTCTTTCTCCTAAGCCTTACCTTATGGATGGCCCAATCCTCTTTTGCGCAGTCTAATCAAGCTGCAGCTGCATTAGCAAATCAGAGTGGTTGCATGGCTTGTCATAAAGCTGACGGTAAGTTAGTTGGTCCTGGCTACCAAGAAGTTGCAGAAAAGTATAAGAACCAGCCAGGGGCCTTAGAGATGTTGATGCAGAAAGTAAAAAAAGGGGGTGCTGGGACTTGGGGTCGTATACCAATGCCGGCGCATCCTCAGTTAAGCGACGAATCTTTAAATATCTTAGTGACTTGGGTTTTAAAGGGCGCTCCTGCTCAGTAGAGGGTGCCCTCGAATGGGCTGAACTTGCTTGATTACCTGATGAGAAGAAATTGGTAGCAGTTTGTTGAATATAGGGCTCCTAATCAAGCTATGAAATTCACAATGAAGTTTTTTTTAGTAAACCTTTTTTTACTGCTATCAAGCGCTTCTTTTGCGACCGAAAATACTGCACTTCAGGGAACGGTGAAGTCTTCGGCAGAAGGTTTGATGGAAGGGGTGGTTGTGAGTGCTAAGCGCCTCCAGTCGACCATCACTACCTCTGTGGTCTCAAATCAACGTGGTGAATATCAATTCTCAAAAACAAGACTACCTGCCGGCACCTATGAGATTTCTATTCGGGCAGTTGGATATGAATTGCCCGCTAAAAAAACAGTCAGCATTACCAGTCAGCAGACTAGCAGTGCCAATTTAACATTGGCATCTGTCAAAGATATCTCAGGGCAGTTAACCAATGCCGAGTGGATGGCAAGTATGCCCGGATCTGAGCGAGAAAAACGTGCCTTATTAACCTGCGTGACTTGTCATACTCTTGAGCGTGTTGTGAAGTCTAAGTACAGTAGTGAAGAATTTTTAACGATCGTACTTCCTCGAATGCAAAGTTATGTGAATCAGAGCATGCCCGGCGCTCCTCAGATGCGAAAGGGCGTGCGTCTCATGGAGGAGCAGGGCGAAGATCGAGTCAATATTTATCGTGAAATGGGTGAATTTTTAGCCCAAATCAATTTGCATAATCGTACTCGCTGGACTTATCCACTGCAGACTTTTTCAAGACCTAGCGGTGAGGCTACTAAAGTAATCTATACCGAATATGGTTTACCACGGCAGCTATTGCAGCCACATGATGTGATTGTCACAAAGACTGGACAGGTTTGGTACTCTAGTTTTGGTGAGCAAATTATTGGTCGCATGGATCAGGCAACTGGGGCCGTAAAAGAGTATGAAGTTGAAGTATCGAAACCTGATTTTCCAAAAGGAATCTTAGCCATTCGCGAGGATCGAGATGGTCAACTTTGGATTGGTAATATGTATCAAGCTGCTATAGCTCGGTTTGACCCTAATACGGAGAAGTTTGAATATTTCCGGCCAGCCCCTAAAGACAATTTGCCATCTACCCAGTTAAATCAAGTGGCGCCTTATAACCGGAATATAGATGGTAAGGTGTGGGCCCAAAACAGTGGTTTTGCGGGGGTACACCGCTTTGATGTGAAGACCGGGGAAGTTGAAACATGGGCACCTTTTAAAAATTCTAAGGAGCAGCACAATATTTATGATGTCATTTCTGACTCTAAGAATAATGCATTCTTTACGGATTTTAGGCAGCAAGAAATTGGACGTATCGATGCAAAGACGGGTGCCATTACTTTCTTCAGCTTTCCCACTAAGCTGGCGTCACCGCGTCGAGGCACGATGGATGACCAGGATCGTTTGTGGGTTGGTGAATATCGTGGACACAAGATTGGAATGCTCGATACTAAGACTGGCGAGATGAAAGAGTGGTCGGTACCAACGCCATATTCTGCCCCATATGATGCTATAAAGGATCGTAACAATTACGTTTGGACCGGTTCAATGACGACAGATAAGATCGCACGTCTTAATCTTGAAAATAACCAGTTTATTGAGTACCTCCTTCCTAAGTCGACCAATGTGCGTCGAGTCTTTGTTCAAGATGATGCCCCTGAACCTATTTTTTGGGTGGGCAGCAATCACGGCGCCGCGATTATTAAAGTAGAGCCACTTCAATAATGCAGGATAAATCTCAAGAGAGTGAATATGTATCCAGAAGAAAACATTAGCAACGGTTCACAAGAGCCTTCCAAGCTGAGACGTCGCTACTTGGCTTTATTGGGTTTAGCGCCCAGTGCTTTTATGACCAAACTCTCCTTTGCCCAAGAGGCGCCAGCTAAGAAATCTCCTGCAAATAGTCTAATTGAGGGCAAAGAGTATTGGGTCAATCGTAAGATGGATGCGCAAAATATCCGCTTGTTTCTGTGGCGCAAACGTATTGTTGGTAATACGTCTAAAGGGGTGATTTTATTCATTCATGGATCTTCTATGGCGGGAACGCCAACATTTGATTTGCAGATTCCAGGAAAGCCAGAGTATTCGGCGATGGATACATTTGCCAAGTTGGGTTATGACACCTGGTCTCTTGATCACGAAGGTTATGGACGCTCTGATAAAAATCGTCAAATTAACTTTAATATTGCCAATGGAATTGGGGATCTAGAGGCTGTTATTCCTGAAATTCTTAGGCTGACTGGCCAATCCAGCATCATGTTATACGGCATTTCTTCTGGGTCACTGCGTGCTGCAGGCTATGCACAACAATATCCTACGAAGGTTTCTAAAATTGCTTTAGATGCTTTTGTTTGGACCGGCGAGGGTAGTCCCACTTTGTCAGAAAGACGCAAGCGCTTGGCGCAATGGGAGTCAAATAATCGTCGCCCAGTCGACAAAGCAATGATTAGTAGCGTATTTACCAGAGATCATGCTGGCACTGCTGATCCTGTGGTGGTGGATGCATTTGCTAACGCAATCTTGGCTTTGGATAGCTCGATGCCAACAGGAACGTATTACGACATGTCAGTGAATTTGCCGGTAGTCGATCCAGAAAAGATGGTGATGCCGACGTTAATCATGCGTGGTCAATATGATGGTATTGCTGGCTTTCAGGATCTCTTAAACTTTTTTGCCAAAATTCCAAGTCCAGATAAGCAGTTTTCAGTGATGCCTGGTATCGCGCATGCTAGCTTTCAGGAGCGTAATGTAGCCATTGCATATCATGTTTTAGATGGCTTCTTTAGTCAGCCAAAACCAGTTTATCGTGGATAGTATTTTAATAAGAAGATGGATTTATTTAGGACCATGAAGGCGTAAATCAATATGTTTAAAAAGTTACTCATCGGTTTAGCCCTCTTATGCTTAGCCCAAGTAGATATTGTGATTGGAACTGCTTTTGCTGTATCTCAGGAATCAAGCGAAAGGCCCGCTGCCAACTACAACCCAAACGCCCAATACGCATTAAAAATTTTTGATGTGAAATTTCGGAAAACAGATCAGGGTCGTCAGTTGATGGCTCGTATTTATCAACCAGTAGGTGTGGGTCCCTTTCCTGTCCTCTTAGATTTTCATGGAGGAGCTTGGAATAACAAGGATCGTTTGGCTGAGGCGCCAATGGATCAAGCCTTTGCTGCGAGCGGCATCTTAGTCATTGCAGTTGATCTCACTCGAGCCGGTGAATCTCCTTACCCCGCAGCTATTCAGGATGCTAGCTATGGCATTCGTTGGGCAAAAGCGAATGCTCGTGCATGGGGCGGCGATCCAGATACCCTTGGTTTATATGGTAGCTCTAGCGGAGGACATGTTGCAGAGTTATTAGGCATGAAGCCCAATGATGCGCTCTATAACGCACTTGCTGTTAAGGATTTCAAAGACATAACGAGTGTCGTTCGTTACATTGTGACGCGCTCGCCAATTAGTAATACAGAGGCACGTTATGAAAATGCAGTGAGTAAAAAACGTGAGCCAATGATCAATAACAATCTGAACTTCTTTAAGCCCTGGAATACGATTGATTTAGGGAATCCTCAAAAAATATTAGATCGTCGTGAATTCTCTCGCTTGCCGCCTTTATTGATTATGCAAGGTGAGCTTGATGACAATGTTTTACCTAAGGATCAAGAGTATTTTGCGAAGTCCTACAAAGCAGCTGGAGGCTATTGTGAATATGTTCTCTTTAAGGATAGTGAGCATGAATGGGTTGCCAAGGAAAGTGAGCAAACTAATAAGGCTCGTGAGATTGCAAAACAGTTTATTGCCCAGCAATTATCAATTACCAAAAAAAATTACTGATATATTTAAAAAATTAGGGAGACTGAGATGAAATTTAGCATTTATCAGACTGCGGTGGTAGCAATCCTGTGTGGCTTAGTGAGCACCTTACAGGCCGCTTCCACGGTCAATGTGTCTGCCCGAGATATTGGTGGTTCCGTAAAGGGCATAAAGGGTCCAGAGGCAGGAGTTTGGGTGATTGCTGAAACCACAGATCTACCAACTAAATTTGCCAAGGTTGTGATTACAGATGATCAAGGACGATTTTTACTCCCTGAGTTGCCACTAGCAAATTATCAAGTTTGGGTCCGTGGGTATGGTTTAGTAGATTCTGCAAAGGTGAAAGCTAAACCCGGACAAGTTTTAGATTTAAAAGCAGTGCAAGCCCCTAATGCTAAAGCGGCTGCACAGTATTACCCAGGAATGTATTGGTATTCAATGATTAATATTCCTAAAGATAGCGAGTTCCCAGGAACTGGTGATAAGGGCAATGGAATTCCAGCATTCATGAAAAAGCAATATTTTTGGGTTGATACCGTAAAAAATTCTTGTCAATCCTGCCATGCTTTTGGTTCGAAGGGTATACGCGATGTACCTGCTCTATTTACAAAGATGGGTAACGGAGACTCTACTCTTTCATGGGCTCATCGCACTCAAGCCGGACAGGGTATGGCCAATATGGCCTTGGGCTTAGGTCGTCTGGGACCAGATAGGGCTTTATCTGTTTTTGCTGATTGGACTGATCGCATTGCTAAAGGCGAGGTGCCATTTGATAAACCGGTTCGCCCAAAAGGGGTCGAAAGAAATGCAGTTTATACAATGTGGGACTGGTCTTCTCCGAAATACTATTTGCATGATGTGATTTCAACGGATAAACGAAATCCAACACTGAATGCAAATGGGCTCATTTGGGGTTCACCAGAAGAGAGTACTGACCTTGTGCCTATACTAGATCCAATTAAGCATACTGCTTCAGAAATTCGGATGCCATTTTTGGATCCTAAAACACATTCATCTACAGATCTACCTCATGGCCAGTCGGCTTATTGGGGGACAGAGCCAATTTGGGATGGACATACCAGCATTCATAACCTTATCTGGGATCAAAAAGAGAATATATGGTTTGCTGCACGGATTCGTCAAAATGCAAACCCCGATTTTTGCAAGGAAGGCTCTGATCATCCTTCTGCAAAAGTGATGCCTGTTAAAGAATCCACTCGTCAGTTGGCAATGTATGACACGAAGAAGAAAGAGTGGAATCTAATTAATACCTGCTTTAGCACGCACCATGTTTACTTCGCGCGAGATAAGAACGACACTTTATGGACGAGCGCCGGAAGTCCTGCTAATACTGTTGTAGGTTGGCTTAACACCAAGATGTATCTTGAAACTAAGGATGAGCAAAAGTCCCAAGGTTGGACCCCCTTAGTGCTTGATACCAACGGCAATGGCAAGCGGGATGAATATGTAGAGCCAAATCAGCCGCTTGACCCACAAAAAGATAAGCGTATTAATGCTGGTTTTTATGCGGTTCAAAGTAGTCCATTAGACGACTCTATATGGGGCCAATCAATGGATGTTGGATTCTCTCGCATAGATCAGCCTGGTTATTTGATCCGACTTAATCCTGGTTCTGATCCAAGCAAGACATCGTTGGCTGAAATCTATCAGTCTCCAAAAGGCACTTGGGGATCGCGTGGTATTGATATTGACTCTAAGGGTGTTGCATGGACTGTTCTAGCTAGCGGACAGATTGCTAGTTTTGATCGTAGTAAATGTAAGGGACCACTAAATGGCCCTAGCGCGGCTGAAGGGAAGCATTGCGAGGAGGGTTGGACACTCTATCGGTTGCCTGGACCACAGTTTAAGAATGTCAACGATCCAAATGGTAGTGCAGATGGTGCCTACTATATTTGGGTCGATTTATACAACACCTTAGGCCTTGGCAAGGATGTGCCAATTGCATCCTCTAGTGGCGGCGAGGCCTTAATTGCTGTGGTTGATGGCAAATTAGTAACATTACGTGTTCCTTACCCTTTAGGCTTCTTTACGAAAAATGTCGATGGTCGTATTGATGACATCAATGCAGGGTGGAAGGGGCGTGCAGTTTGGACAACTACAGGTACACGCGCACCATTTCATAGTGGTGATGGCAGCAAAGACATGTATCCAAAAGTATTTAAAGTGCAGATGCGCCCAGATCCATTGGCCAACTGATTGCGCACTGGTTAATGTATGTTTGACTGGATATCAGAAAGCGCTTTCTGGACAATATTTTTAATATTGCACGGCCTTTGTGCTGTTGCTTTATTGGGCGCTATCACGCATCAGTTTTTTGCTGCATTTAAAACGAGGGGCTCTAGTGGATCGTCTGATTTTATTGGAAGATTTAAGGGGGTTTCTCCGGGGGTGTACACCAAAGCAATTTGTATTCTTTGGCTCATCACTTTCATATTGGGCGGATATATTTATGCACAGTACAGAATTGCTATTCGCATTCCTTTGGAGGCTTCAGGGTATTGGCGCACACAAGGCTTTTTTGAGCTTAAGGAAAATTGGTCAAGCATGGGTTTATTCTTACTTCCGGGCTATTATGCGATGTGGTGTATGCAGTTGAATGAGTCTTTTATTAAGGCGCGAAGTTATTTAACAGCGATGTTAGCTATCATTTGCTGGTTTTCATTTTTAGTGGGGCATATTGTTAATAATGTCCGTGGGTTTGGATCATGAAAAACAGTCAACTGAATCAATGCCTCCTATTTAGTGCTGTTGCACCTATTGTGTATTTCATAGCGGACCTATATCGGTTGCCGATGTTTACATTTTTTCCTGCGGTGAATGAGTTTTATTGGGGCTGGGCCCCCATGAGTAATGATCTAGGCCCTGGCATGTACTGGTATGGTTGGCTTGCTACAGCAACTGCATTTTCTGGATTGCTGAGCATGGTGATCACCAGGCTCATTCCAGAAAAGAGTCATTTTTGGACCTTGTTATTACAGTATTTATGGATATTGCCAATTGCACTCTTAATTCCCTTAGTTGTTTCACTGAAATTTTATTGGCGATAAACCATGCAGAAAAAATTCATCTTCTTTTTTCTGGGCATTCTACCGGTGCTAGTGATTGCCGGCGGTAGCGAGTATGAGTATGGCGATGATTCAGCCGAAGCTGGGCCTGCTTATTTTGGGTTTGTGAGAGATCAAAGGGGAGTAAATCTTCGCGGCGCAACTGTTATTTTGCAGGCCAAAAAAGGGCCCAGGATCGAGGTCGCTTCCAATGTCCTTGGTGTGTATCGAACCCACTATAGCAAAAATACAAAACCTGAAGACATAGACATACGTTGTGAGAAGTCGGGTTATCAGTTTCAAAAAATACTCGTAAGAACGGTGAGCGGTACAAAGTATCAGGAGGCAGATTGCTTAATGCAAGCAAATGCAAAATAGCGTCATTTAAAGGGTGGCTCCTTGTTTTTCTATTTGTACTACCGTTTCATAATGACGCACTTTCGCAGTATGTCCAGGATTCTCCAGCTGATCTTGTACTGCTAAATGGTAAGGTATTTGAGCCTCATCGGCTTTCAATTCAATCTTTAGCTATTGCTGGCGATCGAATTATGGCCATTGATAGTGCGCAGATTATTAATGGCTATATTGGCAATCAAACGCGCGTAATTGATCTACAGGGGAAGATACTTATCCCTGGGCTCATTGATTCTCATATCCATGCAATACGTGCCGGGCTATATTTTGGGTCTGAGCTTGATTGGGCTGACATTCATACCATTCCCGAGGCCTTAGCCATTCTCAATGCCCGTGCTAAGGCCTTGCCGGCTGGTGCTTGGATAGTTGTAGCGGGCGGCTGGACCGATCAGCAATTTATTGAAAAACGTAAGCCTAGTTTGGCAGAAGTTCAAGCTGCGAGTATGGATCACCCCTTTTATATTCAATATTTGTACGACGGGTTTTTAATATCTCCCAGCTTTCTTGAGAATAAGACATTAGATATCCCCGCACAATTATTGGCGCGCCTAAAAGTTGAAACACAGTTTGATAAGGGTTGGGAGCAGCCTACAGGTTGGTTTTATGGGGATGCAAGAACTGTTAGTGATATTTTTGAATTATTGCCACAACCCAGTTTTCAGGCTCAGCTAAAAGGCAGTAAGGAATTTTTCTTGGAGCTCAATCGTAATGCCATTACAGGTGTTCTTGATCCGGGTGGATATAACCTGAGCCTATCCGCATATAAAGTAGTGCAACAACTGGCACTTAATGAAGGGCTGAGTCTGAAGTTAAGATATTTCTTGTCTGCTCCAAAGCGAGGTACTGAATTAAGTGATTTTAAATCGATGACGAGCCTTGAGGATCTACAGAAAAAAAAGGAGTTTTATCTCTGGAATGGCATTGGTGAAAATGTTACATGGGGAATGTACAACAATGAAAAACCAAGCGTTGAGCAGCAGCAAGAGTTACAAGAAGTTTTAAATTGGGCTAATGATCATCAGTTAACTGTAACGCTTCATTGGAATAACAATCAATCAGTAGGCTATCTTTTAGATGTTATTGAGAGGGTGAATGCACGGCGGTCTATCCAGAATTTACGCTGGTCTATTGCCCATCTCAATGATGCGAGTGAGGAGACTTTGCTGAGGATGAGTAGCCTAGGACTGGGATGGTTAGTGCAAGATTCTTTTTATTATCAAGGCGAGCGTTTTGTTGAGCGACGCGGTAGCGAACTAGCCATGCAAGTTCCACGCATTCGCTTTGCTACGAATCTTGGCATGAAGGTTGCCATGGGTACGGATGCTCATCGAGTCATGACCTATAGACCTTTTACTGCTTTACAGTGGCTCATTAGCGGGAAGACGGCTGGCGGCACTGTCTTAGGAAATCCGGTGGAAAGACCCGATCGTGCGCAAGCCTTAAGGATGTATACGCAAAATAGCGCTTGGTACTCTTTTGAGGAGTCTGAGAGAGGTCTCATTCAAGTCGGCGCTAAAGCTGACTTAGCTGTCTTAAGTCAAGATTACTTCAATGTGCCAATCGACAAGCTTGATCAAACTCGATCCCTACTCACCCTAGTCAATGGTCGAATTGTATTTAATGGGCTCTCACACTGAGAATTTTTGGAGCTAGATAGATGGCATATTTGATTTGGATCAAATCCACCGATCAGGTTTCGGGTATCTTATCTGAGTGAGCAATACTAGTGGAGTTGACGTGATGAGCCATACACATAATGTGACTAGTGAAGATCGATGCGAGACGGATAGCGGCGTCTTTTTTATTGTGCGCCATTTTGTAAAGTCTGGTATGGATGCTGAGTATGAGCAGTGGCTGAAAAAATTGATGTTTAAAGCTGCAGAGTTTCCAGGGCACTTAGGAGTGCAGGTGATTAAACCCTCTAAAGGCAGTAAAGAATTTACGACTGCAGTTCGTTTTCATTCTGCACAAGAGGCTAAAGATTGGCAGGATTCTGTGGTTCGAAAAGAGATTGCTGCCGAGGCTTATAAATACCTGAGCAAGCAAGAGCATTTTGAGATGCGTAGCGGTATTGATTTTTGGTTTACACCAAGTTCTACAGCCCCACCAAGATGGAAGCAGTGGTTGCTGACAACAGCAGTGATATGGCCTTTATCTGTGGTAATCCCAGTAAGCTTATTGCCAGTATTTCATTATCTAGAGATTTCTAATGTTTTCACCATTTACCAAGCAACGTCTGCACTCATCATCGTTGGAATTGCGACCTATTGGGCAATGCCTTGGTGCACTAATTTATTTTATAAATGGTTGTACCCTAAATCGTGAGATTTTATAGGCGCTCATGGAAGCGTCGATAAAGTGCACCTGTTACTAGAATTAAACAAAGCGCTGAAATTGCTAGCGACCAATGTATACCGATTAATCCGCCCATCAGGCCTACGGTGATTCCAGCTCCAGCCCGCATACCCATTGCTGACATGTTAAAGAGCCCAATGACTCGCCCACGAATTTCAAATGGGGCATTCATTTGAACGATGGTCTGAGCCATAGAATTAAATGAAAGCTCTAGGAAGCCACCAATAAATAAAAATATTAGCGAAAGAATGTACTGGCTTGAAAGAGCAAAACACAGTAAAGAAGAGCACCAAAGGATTGCAAGCATTAAAGCAGTCTTTGGCGAGGTTTTCAAAATGCCACCACGGCTTTCTAGTAGCAGCCCACCCAATAGAGCTCCAGCGGCATCAGCCGCCAGGAGCATGCTATATAAAATACCTGGGTCACCGTGACCTAAATCATTGGCAAAGCCAGGCATCTGCGCTTGATAGCTATTACCAATAAAAAAGGAGGCTGCGCCAGCCATAAAAATCATCGAGCGAATTTTGTGCTCATGACGAATTTCAAGCGCAGTAAGACGGATATCTTTTAGTCCTCTGAATGCTCGAGGTATCGCAATTGCGGCGGCTCTAAATTTAGGGCCACAAGGGGCATGAATAAGCCAAATCAGATTAGGTAAATAAAAGCACGCATTTAGTAGGATCCCTAATTCAGGACCTAAAGCTAGCATAATCATTGCGCCAATTGCAGGACCGCCCAAGAGGCCAAGATATCGTGTGGTTGCCAAAATTCGAATGCCGCTAGGTAACTTATCCTTGCCAACAACATCGTAAAGAATAATTTGGGTTGCAGTTTGCCAGAGCACGCCAGAGCAACCATGAAGCACTAGAAGGCAGATGGCATGCCATAGCTCCAAGGTATTAGTGAGGAAAAGATAACCCCAGCAGAGTGAGCAGCCAATAAACATGACTAGACCAATTTGAATAAGCCTTCTAGGATCTACATAATCTGCTAATGCACCTGCAGGCACAGAAAATACTAAGAAAGGTAGCCAGTGTGATATCACTGCAAATCCACCGAGAGCCGGAGAATGAAACTTTTGGAACATCATCCAATAGCTAATAACATGCTCGATGTTATCCGCCAGCATGGTAAGCAAGTAGCATGCTACAAGTGCTTTAAATGCTGGAATGCGTAGAGCGACAAAAGATTGGTGCACTGGAGCAGTCATGTAATTTCTTTAGACAGTAGTTGATTTTGCAAAGTTACCAGCGCTTGCTATGGAGCCCATGTTCCAAGAGTTTTCAAGTAGCAATTTACTTTTGCTACGCGGCAAAATATCTTCAGTGAGGTCTAAAAATTTGGCATCAAGCTGCTCGTTGCTTAAAGGATTCTCTACACCGCCAATAGCACTTTCAATATACCTCTTAACTACCCGACCATCATTCAAAATAATAATAGCTTCACCGGATTTCTTAGCTAGATTTGGATCTGCTTCGACTATTATTTTTTCCCTCAGTGCAATAGTTTTTGGATTGAGTACGGCCGCATCAGAATATTGCTTCTCTCCGGCACGACCATCAATAATGGCGATAGCAACTGAGTGATAGACGCTGAACTTACCTTCAAGACCGGTTTGTGGGGATTTTTTGCCAGTAAGTTCTAAGACATAAGGGTTCGCTTTTATCAAGATCGATTTTATTTGGTCTGGCTGAAGTTGGTATTGGTTGCGTAATTGAATGGCGGCATCAATTGCAGGGTGAATCACAATGCCGCAAGCAAATGGTTTATAAGTATTTTTGGCAATTTCAAAACGAGTACCTAAATCACCAAGTAGTTCCGAGTAATTTTGTTTTGTACTCATGGCATTAGCCCAGCCAATTCTTGATTCAATCATTTGATTCGAGCTTGTGAAACCTTTCTGCGCTAGCAAAGCAGAAAATACTCCATTAGATGCAGCTCTGCCAGGGTTAAAGCTCTTATTCATAGATCCAAAAGAGTCTCTAAAGCCCACAGGTTGTGAAGCTGCAAGCCCAAGAGCCCAAATCATCTGCTCTTCAGTCAAGCGCATCAGCCTACCAATTGCAGCTGCCGCACCAATAGAAGGGTGTGTACCAGAAACATGCCAGCCAATGTCTGCGTGGTTTGGTGCTAGGGCATTTGATAGTCGAATTGTGAATTCAACGCCAAGATAGAAGGCATTCATAAATTCTTTGCCGCTCACAGGCTTCAACTCAGAGTAGGCCAGGAGTGCCGAGGCGATCGGTCCTGAGGCATGTACATTAGTTAGTAAATGAGTGTCATCAAAATCTAAGATATGACTACCAACTCCATTGATAAAAGCAGCATTGAGGATATCAAAACGTTCACTTCGACCTAAAATGCTGGCTTGCTTTGATCCTGACACCGGCCTCAAACTTTCGATGCAGATATCAATTGCCTTATGGCGACAACTGCCAACAGTTACGCCAACATAGTTCACAAAAGATCTAATAGATTCTCGTTTGATGTTGGTAGGGATATCTTCATATTGCGTGTTTAGCGCATATTGAGCCAGAATTCGGGTGGCATCCTTGCCGGATTGAAGGTTGGCTTCGTTAAGCTCAATTACTTGTGCAGCAAATGGAAGGGCGGGAAGAAGGCTAAGCGCTAAACCGGTGCCACCTTGTTTTAAAAAGGATCTTCTTTGTTTAAAATTCATTTTTTTGTCTCCAGCAATGGCAAGTAAGCTTTTATTTAATTTGTGCATCATCGTAACTGAATTGACAGATTTTTTGAAATGAGGCGTTCATTATGTTGCTATGCAGTAATTTACCTTGACGCTCAAAATGAACTAAGATTTTGATTTGGGAATTGCCAACAATTGGCGATGCTTTTAACTTTTTTGATTGATATTGGGCTTATGAAAAATATTTTTTCTGCTTTTGTAATGCTGTTCACCTACATGCATTTCTCTCCTGTGTTGGCTCAGGTTCATGAGCGCACCATTGATGAGATCAAGCAGGAAAGTATTTTGAGAGTTGAAAAGGGCGCCTATCCCTTAGGAGGCTTAAGCCCCCAGGATGTAGTAGAGGCGCTTTCCTATATTCAGACACGCGACCGTGATGATTGGGCCGCAGGTTTTGGTAAGGTTGCCGAGAAGTATATGAAGATTGGCAATCAATCATCGGATCCCAAGGCGGCAGGAGAGGCCTATAAAAGGGCTTGGCGTTTATATTATTTTGCACAATGGCCCGTACCCAATTCTGAGGGTAAAAAACAAGCTTATAAAAATGCTTTAGATGCCTATGCAAAGTACAGCAAAACGCTAGACAACCCAATGAAGGTTGTCGAGATTCCTTTTGAAGGCAAGGTGATTCATGCTTATGTTCGTTTGCCAAAGAATGCCATTAGTCCAGTGCCAATGGTCTTGGCAATTAGCGGTCTGGATAGCAGAAAAGAAACCGTTGCAGAAAGCTACTCCCAAATTTTAGATAAGGGCGTGGGTTATTTGGCGGTGGACAGTCCGGGAACTGGTCAAGCACCCGTCAAAGTGGGGCCTGGCGCTGGCAGAATGTTCTCCGCAATTCTGGATTACATGGCGCTACAACCAGAAATGGATAAGACACGCATTGTGGTTTCTGGCGTAAGTTTCGGTGGATATTGGGCGGCAGACCTAGCCTTTAGAGAAAAGTCTCGAATCTTGGGGTCAGTTGCGCAATCGCCACCGGTGGATGAGTTTTTTCAACCGAAGTTTTTGTATAACAATACTTTGGGCAATCGCGAATACCTTTTTGATCTGGCACCAGCATTTATCAATGTATTTGAGGGTGCCTCCAATGTCAATGACCTAGCAAAGCTCATGCCTAGAATGTCTTTGAAGGCTCAAGGCCTTTTAGATAAACCATCCTCAACCATGCTAGTAGTAACAGGGGCAAAGGATACGCAGGTCCCGATTTCTGATATTGAATTACTGATGCGCTCTGGCGATGTTCCTAAGGATGCCTGGATTAATCCTCAGGGCGGTCACTTGGGTCGTCAACTCAAGGGTTGGACGGATCCTGTAATTTTTAAAGAAGTCATTATTCCTTGGGAGCTGCGCTTAATCGAGGCTTCCAAAAAGCAATAGAAGACCAAAGGATAATTATGGACTAGGATTCAGTCCGTAGCGCTCAATAGTGGGAATTGCCTTCGGTGATTTCAGATTGCTAATCCATGCTTGCACGGCTTTACTATTGCTTTTATTGCTTGGAATGGCAAATGCAAAAGTAGTGATGTATTGAACTTCTGGCGGTAGCGGTCCGAGGTATTCGATTTCTGGTACGGAAAGAATTTCAGGAATTTGTTGGAACCCGATATCCGCCTCACCTCGAAGTACCACCGCCCCTACTGGCTCCCCCTGAATAATTTTAAGTTTAGAGCGAATCTGTTCTGCTACCCCCATATTTTCAAATAATTTACTTAGATAAACACCGCTTGGACCAGTAGAGTAAGCGATGGTGTTTGCATTGAGTAAAGCGTTTTTTAAATCTGCTTGCGTTTTAATGTTTGGCTTCGGGGTATTTTTACGAATACCAATACCAATGCCAGAATTGACGTAATCAATTCTGCTGCCAGCGATTAAATATCCATTTTTGCTGAGCTCATCAATATTGGTGGCAGATAGAATTACTAAATCCCCTGCCTCACCTTTTTTAATCCGCTCCACAATCTCTACTGTTGGTAGCCAATTAGTATTGACCTTGACTCCTGTCTGCTTCTCAAAGTCCTGGACCATTTCTAAGTAGGGAGCTTTAAAGGCGACGGAGGCGGTAACTTGAATTTGCTGATTGTCCAACGCGCTTGCTCCTAATGAATACCAGGCTAGTAGGCTACCCATTACCCTGGTTATATAAGCTCTGACTTTCATAATATCTCCGGATAAATGCTGCATTGCAAATAATATTTGACTATAGGTTAAGCGCTTTTAGAATCTCAGTGTAATTGCTATGTTGGCTAATCATAAATCAATTGATTTAAGTTTATTCTACGAATGATTACTAGGGCACATAGAGGCTCGAACAAACAACTCAACATCACAAATGATGTTTTATGGGGGCACAGGAATCATGATTAAAAAAATCATCCGTATGAGCGCTTTGGGTTTGGGCTTACTAGTCAGCAGTCCTAATTTTGCGGCCGAGCTAGCCGACCAGATTTTGTTTAATGGCAAAGTCATCACAGTGAATGATCAATTTCAAATAGTACAAGCCATTGCCATTAAAGGAGAGCGCATTCTGAAGGTTGGTAGTAATACCGACATTAAAAAGCTCCGTGGGCCAGATACTAAGATGATGGATCTGCATCGTAAAACAGTCATTCCAGGTTTAATTGATAACCATGCCCATTTTGTCCGTGCACCAGAACACGATGAGCTACGACTAGATAATGTCACGTCTCGTAAACAAGCGATTGCGATGATTCGTGAACGAGTGAAGCAGTCCCATCCGGGGGAGTGGATTATCACGATTGGTGGATGGTCTAGCGATCAATTTATGGATGATGCTCGTGGGTTCCCATTGACAGAGTTAGATCAAATTGCGCCAAATAATCCAGTAGTAATTCAGGAAGTGTATTGGCGCAGCTTTCTCAATAGCGCAGCCCTAAAAGAATTGAGGCTAACAGAGTCAACGCCCGATCCACGCGGTGGAAAAATTCTGAAGGGTAGTGATGGGAAATTAACTGGTGTGATTGATGGTGCTGGCGGTGTAGCATTTATTGCAGCGAAGTTGCCATTACCCAATCCTGCAGAATGGCGTAGTAATGTACTCAAGGTCGTTACTGAAATTAATTCCATGGGTATAACGGCTTGGTATGACGCCGGTGGCCGCGGCATGACTGATAAGCACTATCTGCCCTACGAGCAACTAGCGAATGAGCAGAAGTTAAATGCCAGGGTTTTTTGGTCGACGATACGTCAGCCAATGACAATTCCTGAAGTCGATACTGTAGTGGCAGAAATTGCTCAGCAAAAGCCGTTTCAGGGCGGTGATTATTTCAGCAATATTGGCTGGGGTGAGACTACTTATGCACCATTTACCACAAGTTTGACTCGCAATGATTTTCAGGTTCGCAGTGAAGATCTTGAGCAGGTTCGACGCATTACTGACGCTCTCGCAGAGAGAGGTTTGATGCTGAATAACCACGTTGAAATGTCTAATGCGATCGATGCGCTCTTGGATGAATATGAAGCTCTAAATAAAAGGAGGCCTATCAAAGGTTATCGCTGGGTCTTTTCTCATTTAGATCAAGTGACCTTACAAGAGTTACGTCGTATGCAAAAACTGGGCATGTATGCGGGCTTGCATAGTCGACCTTTAATCCAAGGCGGATTGATGCATCAGGTTCATGGTGAGGGCGCTTGGGATATGCCACCCTTCAGACGCGTTCAAGATAGTGGGATTATTTGGGGTCTAGGTTCCGATGCAACTGCTGTGACCACCTCAAATCCCTTCTACTCCTTGTACTTCGCTACGACAGGTCGCATGATTAATGGCAAGAAGGTCAATCACCAGAATATTACGCGTGAAGAAGCTTTGATTGCACACACCCGTAGTAATGCGTATTTTCTATTCCAAGAAGACAATCTAGGGTCTATACAGGCTGGAAAGTACGCTGACATATTGGTCTTAGATCATGATTATCTGACAGTATCTGCTGAAAAAATTAAGGACATCAAGCCCGTGGCTACGATGGTTGGGGGCAAATTTGTCTTCCAAGCTCAGTAAGTAGCATATGCAAGATTTATCCTTCAGGCCCTCGCTAGAAATAGCGGGGGTTTTGTCTTTGGGTGGCCGCTCTTTTGGGCTTAATTCAGTCGAATGATTTACTATACAAGCAATATTGAGCTGTTAGCAGTTCACCGCAAAACTATAAATAAGAATCCATTCTTGGGATCAGGAGAGTAGATCATGAGTAAGCCAATTTGGGAAGCGTATGCGCTTCGGTATGCAACAGTGCAAAGACGGAGGATAGAAAACTTTATTGCCCACGATTCACATGATCTAGCAACGAATATGGATTACTTTGTTTGGTTTTTGAAAAACGGCAATGAAACCATACTAGTAGACACTGGGTTTAATAAAGAAGCGGCAAATCTCAGAAAGCGTAACTATTTGCGTTGTCCAATTGGGTCTCTGATAGAGTCAGGGGTGCGGTCTGAAGATCTGAGTGATGTCATCATTACACATGCTCACTATGACCATGCGGGAAATACCGCTTTACTGAAGAAATCCCGTTTTCATATTCAAGAGCGTGAGATGTCCTATGCCACCGGACCAGATATGCGACATGCTTTTTGTCGTCATGCCTATGATCCACATGATGTATGTGAATTAGTCTATGCAAATTTTGAAGACCGTGTGGGATTTCATGATGGCGTCTATGAATTGCGCCCTGGTATAGAAGTGTATTGGGTGGGTGGCCATACCCGTGGGCTTCAGATTGTGCGCGTGCACACTAAGCGCGGGTGGATTGTGCTGGCTTCTGATGCAGCCCATTACTTAGAGAATTTTACGAATCGTTCGCCATTCCCGATTGTTACAGATGTGAGTGATATGTTGAGAGGTTATGAACTGATTCAATCATTGGCCGAGTCTGACCAGCATGTGATCGCAGGCCATGACCCTTTAACCATGTCTATGTATAAGCGAGTAGGGCGTGAAGATTTGGAGATTGTTTCTCTAGTTGATCCTTTATAGTCGTGAAATTCAAAACCGACATAACAGAAAGATTAAGAATGTCTTCAAAGAACTATAGTCAATTGATTGCGGATTATGTTTTTCAATCGAATGGTAAAGAAATGTCTTCTAGGGTATTACATGAGGCTAAGCGTTCATTAATGAATTATTTCGCAGTTGCCTTTGCCTCCGGAAAAGATGAAACGATTACTAAGGCCATTGCAGTGTTTAGTCGTTTTAGTGCCGATACAACTGCCTCTATTGTGGGTCGTAATACCAAGACAGACATGTTAAATGCTGCAGCATTAAATGCAATGGCTGCCAATGTATTTGATTTCGATGACACGCATATTCCCACGATTATTCATCCGACTGCGCCAGTAGCTTCTGCAATCTTGGCTTTATCTCAAACACAAAAAATAAGCGGTAGTGATTTTTTGCGGGCTTTGGTTTTGGGTATGGAGATTGAGTGCCGCATTGGTAATGCAATATCACCAATGCATTACAGCAGGGGTTGGCATATTACCTCTACTTGTGGTGTTTTTGGCTCAGCTATGGCAGCAGGAAAACTATTGAACTTAAATGCTCAACAATTGAACTGGGCGCTTGGCTCAGCTAGTGCTCAGGCCTCAGGCTTAGTCGAGACTTTGGGTACGATGTCCAAGAGCATGAGTGTTGGCAATGCTGCGCGGAATGGTTTGCTATCAGCGATATTAGCTGAGCAAAATTTTACTGGCCCGGATTTTCCGCTGGATGGAGAGAGAGGCTTTCTGAGGGTCTTTGGAGAAAATCCCAAGTTAGAGAGCTTGCTTGATGGGCTTGGTTCACAGTGGGAAGTTTTGAACAACACCTACAAGCCTTACCCATGTGGCGTGGTATTAAATCCGGTGATTCAGGCCTGTCTTGAGCTACATCATCAATTTATGGTTATGGCAGGAAAAGTCGAATCTATTGAATTTATTGAACTGACTGGTAACCCTTTATTAAGACAGCGCACAGATAGACCTGCTATTCGAACTGGCAGGGAGTCACAGGTGAGCGCTCAGCATGCTGTAGGCGTATCTCTCATGAGAGGTAAGGCCGGTTTAGCAGAATTTAGCGATCAAGCTGTTAACGACGTAGCGGTGAGGGCGCTAAGCGAGAAATTGCGATTTATCGATGATGCGTCGATGAGTGTCGATGCTGTGAAGGTTTCTTTCAAGATGCGTGATCAAGCAGTCTCTGAAGTGGAGGTTGCCCATGCAAAAGGATCTCTTGCTGATCCTTTAAGTGATTTTGATCTTGAACAGAAATTACGGGAATTAGCCGCTTACGGTAAGAATGGGTACCAAGCACAAGCATTGATTGAGCAAATTTGGGCTATTGAAAAAATGACTGATGTTGGTCAATTAATGTTGTTGGCAGCCTAATCAATTTTGATATTTGATTCGCGAACTACCTTGCCCCATTTATCTACCTCAGCTTTGATATAAATGGAGAAGTCCTCTGGACTTCCCCCAACAATTTCAAGGCCATCTTTTGAGAAGCGAGCGCGGATTTCTGGATCTTTCAATACCTTTGCAATCTCTTGGTTTAGTTTTTTAATGATAGCTGGCGGTGTTTTTGCTGGCGCCAAGATACCATGCCACGCTACCGCCTCGAATCCTGGGTAGCCAGACTCGGCAACGCTGGGGACTTCTGGTAATAGGCGTGAGCGGTTTTTACTGGTTACTGCAATGGCTCGAATGCGGTTATCAAGAACCATTGGGGTTGAAGAGCCTGCATCGCCAAACGTCATTGAGACGACTCCTGCTACAGCATCCATGAGGGCAGGACCAGCACCTTTGTAAGGCACGTGGGTCATTTGAGTTTTACTAGCCTTCATAAAAAGCTCAGCAGCCAATTGTGCTGAACTGCCATTTCCAGCGGTACTAAAAGTAATGACGCCAGGATGTGTCTTAGCAAACGCTACAAGTTCAGCCAGATTTTTTTCTGGAAGATTGAGGTTTACCGCCAAAACATAAGGATAGCTTGTGAGCTGAATGATTGGAGAAAAATCCTTAATAGGGTCATACGGAATTTTTGTAAATAATGCTGGGTTAATTGCATTTGGACCTGTTTGCCCTAGCAATAAGGTGTAACCATCAGGCGGGGCCTTGGCAACTGAATCTGAGCCAATGATTCCTCCTGCGCTGCCTTTGTTTTCAATGATGAAAGGCTGTCCAAGTTGTGCGGAGACCTTTTGGAAAACTGCTCTTGCAACGATATCGGCTCCACCCCCTGCGGCAAAAGGAACAATCACTTTTACTGGCCTATTTGGATAGTCATCTGCAAGAGTGTTGTAGCTTACAAGTGCTAGAAAAGTGGTGATGATGGTGACAATATATTTAGACAATTGCATCTCGATTAGTGGATATAAATAGTAAGTAATAATGTTACGATAAAACTTGATAACGATATTAAAAAGGCATTACCAATGTTGAAAAAAACTTCGCTTGTAGGACTCATTCTAGTTGGTATTTCTGTTATTTCCTCTATTTCAAATCTAGCCCTTGCGCAAGGTTATCCGAATCGGCCTATTCGGCTCATTATCCCCTTTGCCCCTGGTGGAGTAACTGATATTGGCGGACGTTATATTGCTAACCAACTCTCTATTAAGCTTGGTCAACAGGTAGTGGTTGAAAATAAGTCAGGTGCATCCGGCAATATTGGGGCAGCTTTTGTGGCCCAAGCTGAGCCTGATGGCTACACGTTGTTATTGGGCTTTGATGGAACGATGGTAATCAACCCCCACATTTTTGACAAAATTTCTTTTGATACCTTAAAAGACTTTTCTGCTGTTGCCAAGATTGGTGATGCGGCTTTAATTTTGGTAGCTAATAATAACTTTCCTGGTAAGACCGTCGCTGATGTGATTGCGATCTCTAAAAAAGATCCCAACGGACTTTCTTATGCAACTTCCGGGACTGGTGTTACTCCTCATATCGCCGGTGAGTTATTAAAGCAAAAGACGGGAGCAAATCTCACCCCAATTCCATACAAAAGCGGTGGTCAGGCCTTGATTGGTCTCATGAGTGGGGATGTACCTTTGGCATTTACTGTATTGGCAGGAGCAAACCAATATGTACAAACTGGACGTCTGAAGCCAATTGCAATCTCTGCCAAGGTGCGCGTTTCATCTTTGCCTAATGTACCTACCTTTATTGAAAGTGGTTACCCAGATATTTATGTGACTTCTTGGATTGGTGTATTGGCGCCAGCCAAAACACCCAAGGCAGTTGTAAACAGCTTAAATGCCGCTATTAATGAAATACTGCAAACCCCTGATGCCAAGGAGAGGTTAAATGGGATTGGCATAACACCAACACCTACTTCGCCAGAAAAATTTGCAGAGCAAATTAAATTGGACCTGAATTTATTTGGCAACATTGTAAAGACGGCTGGAATTAAAGCGGAGTAAATCAAGAAGATCGCTTTAATATCTAAAGCGTGCCCCACCATCTACAGAAATGACTTCGCCGCTAATATATTTGGCTTTATCGGAGACTAAAAATACGGCAAGATCTGCAATTTCACTTGCCTCACCCATGCGTCCGTATGGAAGATTTTTGAGCATTGCATCATAAGCATTGCGATCAATGTCTGTTTTGGGGTTTAATAAGTTTTGCGTCCGTCCGGTCCGTGTCAACCCTGGGTTTATGCCAATAACTCGTACATGATGGTCAACGCTTTCAGAGCCCAATGCCTTGGTAAAGGCAATTAAGGCTGCATTAGCTGCAGTCGTCCCAATCGACTTAGCGTTTAAGCGTTCACCCGCTGTGCCGATAATATTAATAATCACTCCAGACTGCTTGAGATACATCTGAGAGCAGGCTAACCGGCTGAGCATGATGGTTGACATGACTTTCCCATCCCAAGCATCTCGAAAGTTCTTGGGATCAATCTCTAGTATCCCACCACGACCTATAGCGCCTGCAGAATTGATTAATACATCCACTTCAGAAAAAGCCGGAACGAGTTTTTCAATATCTTGTTCAAGCGAGAGATTAAGTGGGTAAATTTCGACTGGAATATTAAATTCTTGAATGAGTTCCGCTTTAGCCTGCTCTAGTGATGCTGTGTCTCTGGCGACTAATTTAAGTGCGTAGCCCTCAGATGCAAGTGCCTTGGCAATGGCAAAACCAATACCTTTTGATCCACCGGTTACCAGGGCTTTTTTTTTCGTACTTTGTGCGCTCATTTTATTCTTAGTTATTAATGCGTTTTTTAAGTTCACTCAAGGGTGTAATTAAATAAGGCATTAAGCCCTCTGGGTTTTCTACCATCGGAAAATGTCCGAATCCCTTGAGTTCAGTAAAGATTGCACCAGGTATTTCATTGGCAACTTTTAGCGTGTCTGCTGGCGTTGCAGAATAGTCATAGTTACCAGTTAATAGCCAAAGCGGTGTTTTTTGTGTGTTCACAGATCTTGTGTGATGGCGCGCATCAAAATCATCACTGTAAAAAGCCAGATCTCCGTCGTATGAGCTTGGCGCTCCTTGTGAGTAAATCCAGGTCGCATAATCTTTACGAGATTTGGGGCTTGTGGGGCTCAGTAGAGATCCAACCCATGCTGCTGCAAGTCTGGCCCCGTGAACCTTGGGATGATTCAGGTACGGGGAGCGTCGACCTGGCGAGCGGAAAGGCATCTCGAGTAGTACGCCACCTATGACTCTCTCGGGATATTTTGACATTAATGCAAGACTAATTGCTGAGCCCATTGAGCAGCCCATCAAAATCGCCTGTTTGATGCTGGCAGCATCCATGTAATCAATAATCCAACGAAGGTAATCTGCTTCAGTCAGACGCCAGTTCCAGTTTGCTGACCCCGGTGGGAGCGGCGATCTGCCATGACCGGGAATATCAAACGCATGCATTGACCACTCTGCTTGTAGTTCTTTGTTGCTCATTAAGCCGTGCCACTGTCTTGAATCAGCGCCAGCTGTATGGAGCAAGAGAATTACTGGTTTATTTGAAGAGCCAACTTGCTCTCGATAGACCCAGTAGTCTTTTTGAGGGCCAACTTTTAAATAAGAGCCTGAAATATTTTCTAACCCATCCCAATTAATATTTTTTGATTCTGCTGGGTGAAGGATATTTCTAAAAGCTTCAAGCAAGCGCTCTAAAAAAGGGAGTGACTGAGCAATATGAATATCTTCACCCGTGAGAGTGAAATCAGGAACTTGTCTGCGAAGGGCACCAATCGATTGATAGCCAACGGGCGGATTGGAGGCCCATACTTTATCCCAAGTAGTTGCACTAGCCCTTAAGCTAACAACGGGGGCTTGCGCACGTGGAGGCAGGATATGAAATTGCTGGGCTACACCGTTCGCATCAACTACTTCTAGGATGTACTGAAATTCGCAGTAATGGGCATCGGCCATTACCTCAGGAATATTGAGACAGTCTTCTAGGGTGGATTGGATTAATTGAGGTGACATAATTTCAGTAAAAAAGGTTAGATGCCAAGATAGGCCTCTCGAATGCGGGGGTCATTGAATAATTCAGATGAAGACCCTTCAAATGCAAGTGAGCCAGATTGCAATACAAAAGAATAACTAGTGACCGATAGTGCCAGTTTAGTATTTTGCTCAATCAGAAGCATGGTCACGCCAGATGCGTGGATGGCTAGCAGGGCATCATGCAATTCCTGAACAATCTTTGGGGCAAGACCATGGCTAGGTTCATCAAGTAGTAGTAAGCGCGGCCTGCTCATGAGAGCTCGTCCAATCGCCACCATCTGTTGCTCTCCGCCCGAGAGTGTACCCGCGCGTTGTTGTTGTCTTTGGGAGAGCTTTGGGAACATCGAGAATATTTTATCTAGATCTTTCTGAATGCCGGCGACATCTTGTCGATGAACATAAGCGCCTAATAGTAGGTTCTCGAGAACGGACATGTCTGGAAAGACGTGGCGACCTTCGGGTACGTGCGCAATTCCTTTGCTGGGAATTTCATGTGCTGATAGCCCAAGTAAATTTTCATTAGCAAATAAGATTTCACCGCTAGCAAAGGGCATCAAGCCAGAAATAGCTTTCAGTAAGGTGCTTTTTCCTGCAGTGTTGGCGCCGATAACCGAGACAAAACTACCTTCCTCGACCTTAATATTGAGTCCGTGTAAAACGGGAGCCTCAGTATAAGAGGCTTTTAAATTTTTAATGTTCAGTAAGCTCAATGTAGATCTCCTGAAGTTGTATCCGTACCCAGATAAGCACTAATCACTTCTGGATTTGCGCCGATCTCAAGAGGGGTGCCTTCTGCAATCACTTGCCCAAAGCTCAGAACGACAATGCGTTCGCAGAGATTCATGATGGCTCTCATGTGATGCTCAATCACAATAAATGTAATTCCTTCTTGATCTCTTAGGGTTTTAATCAGCCTAAGAATGTGATCCATTTCAGTTTCATTTAATGCCGCCATGACCTCATCCAGCAAAACGACTTTAGGTTTGGTGCAAAGTGCGCGCGCCATTTCAACCAATGCTTTTTCTGGAAAAGTGAGATCAGCCGCCTTCTTATTTGCAATCTCAAGCATGCCCACCTTAGCTAAGCTATCTTTAGCTAGTGCAGTTGCTTCTTCTACAGAGGCTCTTAGTAATCCGCCAGTTAAAACATTTTCTAAAACAGACATTTCTGGAAAGAGTGCGACATTTTGAAAGGTTTTCACCATGCCTAATCTGCAAATTTGATGCGGCTTTAGCCCAGAGATTTTTTTGCCCTCTAGATAGACCTCCCCTGATGTTGGCGTGGTAAGCCCCATCAATAAATTAAATAAGGTAGTTTTACCAGCGCCATTAGGGCCAATCAGTCCCAATAATTCGCCTGAGCTGACTGATAAATTTACATCGCCAACAGCAGTGAGCCCACCAAACTTACGGGTGAGACTCTCTGTCCAGAGAATGGGATGACTCTCCCTGGTGCTCATGCCTTGATCCTTTGAACAGCTTGCTTAAACAAGGTAGTTAGTCCTCTTGGTTCCAATAAGATGATGCCAATCAAAATTACGCCATAGGCAAGTTGGGAATAGCCAGCCCCTTTGCCGGAGAGAAATGCATTAAAGATTTCCTCGAGAGGCAGAAGGAAGCAGGCACCAATAAGCGGACCAAAAACTGTTCCTATTCCACCGATGATGCAAATCAAAGCAACTCTAATAGAAATTCCGACAAGTGAGAAAGCAGAATCTGGATCAAAAAAGAAGTTGAATTGAGCATACAAGACGCCACAAGCTCCCATGAGTGCTGCAGAGATGACCGAAGCAATAATTTTTGTGCGGGTTGTATCGATTCCGATGACTTCAGCTGAGTCTACATTAGCTTTCACAGCTCGAAGTTCATAACCTAATTTAGAGTGACTAATTTTCCAAAAAATAAAAGTAGTGATTGTGAGTGCGGCCAGCATCATGAAGTAATACGGAATCGTGGATTTAAATTGCATCATTCCCAAGCCAGCATTTGGAGAAAATGGTACTGAAATGCCGACTGGCCCACCAGTAACCGAGCTCCAAGTATTGGCAATAGCGCGCATGACTTCACCAAAGGCAAGCGTCGCTAGAGCAAAGTAATGTCCGCGTAATTTCATGGTGGGTAGGCTAAGAAGTCCGCCAGTTAAGCCAGCCAGAATCATGGCTACCAGAATGCCCAACCAAGGTGATAGATTAAATCTAATTAATAAAATAGTAGAGGCGTAGGCACCAATGCCAAAGAATGCTGCATGCCCAAGGGAGATTTGATTGGCTAGACCGCCAACAATATTCCAGCTCTGCGCCATCGCTGCAAACAGCAACAGGAGCGTTAAAACGCGAATCGCATAGCCTTGATCTGTGAGTAGCCATGGGATGCTACAAAGTAATATGAAAAGCGCAAGAGGGCAATATTTTTGTATCGGCTGAGTATTCATAACGATTTTCTTAATAGCCCTTCAGGCCTGAATGCGAGAGTGGCAATAAAAATAATAAAAAGGGCAATGTTCTGTAGTTGAATAGGTAAAAACAAACCTGACAGAGATTGAATTACACCAACCGCTATTCCACCAACTACCGCACCTAATACGTTCCCAAGGCCTCCAAGCACAACCACGGTGAACATCAGAACCCCAAACTGGCCCCCTACAGATGGCGATACTGTGAGGTAGGGCAGAATAATCGCACCTCCAAACGCGGTCAAACCCACTCCCAGGCCAAATGCAATGCGATACATCTGATCGGTATTGATGCCCATGAGCTTTGCTGCCATGGGATTTTGCGCTGTTGCCCTTACTGCGCGCCCCCACCAAGTTTTAGTTAGCACCCACCAAATGAAGCCCCCCGCTATACCAGAGGCAATGAATGCAATGAGATAAGGCATGCTGATGATGAGCCCCAAAAACTCTAGAGCCTCATTTTGGTATGAGGTTTGAACAGAGCGGTACTCAGAGCCAAAAAATATTAATGCTAAATTTTCTAGGCAGATCAAGATCCCAACCGTTAAGAAAATTTGCGCAACTTCTGGCGCCTTGAGAACTCTTCTAATTAAGAATTGCTGAACAAAGAAGCCCAGTACAAAGACAGCAGCAAATGAAATAAGTGATCCTAGGATAGGGTCTAGGCCGAGATATCGCCATACAAAATAGGCTACATACATCCCAAGCATTAAAAATTCGGCTTGTGCAAAGTTGACAATTGAGACAACCCCGAAAACCAGGGTTAGCCCAATCGAAATTACTGCATAAACCCCACCTAGCATCAAACCATCTAGGATGGCCTGTAGAAATGACATTCAGAACCTTTGTTTAGCTTGCGTTACGCGCAATAAATTTACCTTTGGCGTAAGACTTTGGCCAGACAGTGACTAACTCTTTTTTCTGCCATTGGAGCATGAGCGGCTCTGCATAAATATTTAGACCGGTATCGTCAAACTTTACCTTGCCATTAGTCATTGCCTTGGCCCAGCCCTCTGTAAAGGTGGTGCTATGCAGCGCTTGAATAATGCCTTCAGGTGCCGTGGACTTAGAAATATTGATTGCTTGAGCAAGAACATCTAGAGCAACAGCATGTTCAAGAGCCTCATGAACCATGAAGCTGTTATAGCGCTTGCGATATTTATTGGTTAGCGCTGGATCTAAGTCGTAGTTAGCGGAGCAGATAGATAGCACGCCATTTGCATAATCCCCTAGTGCTTGTGAGAAGTCCGGAATCACATAGCCTGCAGATCCGCCAACAATCGGAATATTAACTTTTTGTTGACGCAATGCGCGCACAATTAAAAGACTGTCATTGAGGTAAGAGACTGGAAACACAATTTGCGCATTCGATGCGCGTAATTTATTGATTAATGGTGTTACGTCAATGATGCCTAATGGATAAGCCTCATCCATCACGATCTCAATATTTGCGGCCTTAGCTGCTGCACGAAGGCCGGTTGCTGTAGAAGTTCCGTATGCAGTATCTTCGTACAAAATGGCCACTTTATTGATCTTAGTGCCACCGGCTAGTTGTACAGCGTAATCGAGTTGGGCTTTGCCAATGGCACTACCTTTAGAGGTTACCTGGAACACCGTTTTAAATCCACGACCAGTAAGCTGGTCTGAATAAGACATGGTTAATAGTGGAATGCCACGACGTTCAGTCACCTCGGATATTGCCAGGGTGAGAGATGAAGCAAATGCACCCAAGATGGCGCAGCAATCGTTTTCAGCAATCATGCGTTGTGCAACGGTTGCTGCAGTAGTTGGGGTTGAGGTTGAATCTGCAATGACTAAGTTAATTTTTGCGCCGCCTAGATTCTTGAGGCCACCACCATTATTGATTTCATCAACAACCAATTCGATGCCTTGGCGTGAGTTGATGCCAAATTGCGCATTAGCACCTGATAAAGGAAGAATGACGCCGATATTGACTGTTTTAGCTTGCGAGAAAGCGATCGATGGAAATGTGCCAGCGATAGTTAACGCGCTTAAACTTTTCAAAACTTCCCGACGTGTTTGTTGAGAAGCTACTTTTTGTTTTTTCTTCATCTCATTCTCCTTTTGTTGTTGGTTCTTGCAAAATGAATATTAATGCTAATATTTTGTATGTCAATAGTATTGACAGATTGTCTTACAATAATTAGTATTCACCCTATGTTGGAGATAAAAACAATGCTTAGACCCGAAACACTGCGTTCTCAAGTCGAAAATTTCATACGACAGGAGATTGTTACGGGCAGGTTTAAGGCAGGTCAAAAGCTAGTTGAGCGTGAATTATGTGAAATGCTCAATATCAGCCGAGCCCCTTTAAGAGAGGCTCTTCGCAAGTTGGAGGCTGAAAAGCTGATAGTGAATACACCGCATCGTGGACCCACAGTCAGAATCATTGGAATGGCTGAGGCTAAAGAGATTTATGCATTACGGGGTTTGCTCGAAAGCCATGCAGCCCATGAATTCGCAAGATTGGCGACAGATCAAGAGATCGAAGAGCTGCAAATTGCAGCAAAGGCC